>Ga0209556_1001352_pt1 | contig 13213 bp, 16 predicted proteins | sample SaaInlV_150m_DNA_5_FD_184652 | JGI IMG/M metagenome (GOLD analysis project Ga0209556, IMG submission 184652) | Marine microbial communities from expanding oxygen minimum zones in the Saanich Inlet - SI037_S3LV_150m_DNA (SPAdes) (version 2) | ecosystem: Environmental > Aquatic > Marine >...
GAAGAGTATGAAAAAGGCTACATGGAAAGAATCGAACAAGAAAGAATAGAAGACGAAAAAGCATATCAGGAAATCATTGCAGCTGAAGCAAAATCTAAATCTTCACAAAACCGTGGTAGTTTACCAAAGGGATTTGAACCTGCACCTGAACCAGAACCTGAAGCACCAAAATCTTCTAAAGGTACACTTCCAAAAGGTTTCTAATTTTTTTACAACTTTTTATTTTTATTTTTAATTCAAAAAATCTTCTAGTACTTGTTTTGAATGGCCAGCTGGTTTTACTTTGGGATATATTTTGAAAATTTTCCCTTTCTCATCTACTAGAAATGTACTTCTCATAACTCCCATGTATTCTCTACCCATGAATTTTTTCTTACCCCAAACTCCAAATGCTTTTGATACTTCTTTATCCACATCAGCTAGTAATGGGTATTTGATTCCCATTTTATCACAGAATTTTTTATGTGAATCAACATCATCTGGACTAACTCCGATAATCTCAATTTCTTCTTTTTGGAATTTTTTATAATCTTTTGAAAACTCATCTGCTTCTGTAGTGCATCCTGGAGTGAAGTCTTTTGGATAAAAGTAGATTGCATGTTTTTTACCTTTAAAATCAGTAGACTTTACTTTGTTACCGTCTGCATCATTTACCTCAAATTTTGGAACTTTATCCCCTTCAGAAAGCATGTATTCTCAAATGGATTAATCTATAATTAATTACTTTTTGATGTATGTCGATCCATTTTCTGATGCGAATCTTTTATATGGAAATTGAAATGGGTTTGCTTGATGGTTAATCCACGAGCATACCTTGCTGAGGCAATCTCTACATTTGCATTGGTCTTCTTTGGTCCTCTGTCTGTAATTCTTGCAGCATCCGTCTTTGGAGAAGGATTAACTATTGAATCAATTATTATGATATCTTTGGGCCACGGTGCAGCAATTGCATTTATGGTCTATGCATTTGGCCATGTATCTGGTGCTCACATTAATCCTGCAGTTACAATTCCTATGATGATTACAAAGAAAATTGGAATCAAAGATGGAATTGCCTATATTATATTTCAAATAATTGGAGCAATTGTTGCAACTGGTACTTTGGTTTTACTGTTCCCTGAAATTGGAAAAGATGTTTTCTGGGGTGCTCATGGTGGTCCAAGTGCTTTACTTGGTGGCAGTATGATGTCTGCATTATTAGTTGAAATTATTTTGACTTTCTTCTTGGTTACTGTAATCTTTATGACTGTAGTTCACAAGAAAGCACCAAAGAGTGTTTATGGTGCTGTAATTGGTGGAATGGTTTTCTTACTTCACTTGGTAGGAGTTCCTCTAACTGGCGCATCAATGAACCCTGCAAGATCTTTATCCCCAACATTGTTTTCAGGTGATACTGGATTATGGGAAGTTCAATGGTTATACTGGGTAGGTCCAATCGTTGGTGGTGTTATTGCTGCATTGATAATGCATTATGTTTACACCAAACCTGCAGAAAAAGAAGCATAATTTTTCAAATACTAAGGTTTTTAAAAATTTAGAATTATTTCTCCATTATGACTTCATTTGATGATATTTCAGAAATGGTTCGTTCTGAATTTGATAAATTAACCAATTTGCTAAATTCTACAAATATTGACTCTAATCTTTCACCCCATGAAATAGTTGAAATTTACTATCAAATAATGAACATGTCCTCGATGAATGTGATGCTAAAACAACAATTAGATTCTGATGATCAAAAGTCTTTGCTAGATGATATTGTAGAGACTGAAAAATTGATTTCTGAGAAATTCAATCATACTATGCACCCGCAAATTTTAGAAAAACTAACTCAATCTATTCAAGATGTTACCCGCAATTTACAATCTAGTTCTAGTGGACAAAAATCAAAAGAAGATATTGAAAATGAGGCAAAACAGTATGAGGAACTACGAGAAAAAATGAGCACCAAAGAATTTGTAGAGCAATATGATAAAGGGCTCTCTGATGATTAAAGAGATTGCACAAAATTTAGTTGAATTAAAAAAAGAATTTACAAAAGTCTATGATGGAAAAAGTCAGATTCAAGAAGTAATTCCAATTTTAAAATCTGAAAAATTCCCTATTGATGATTTAGATGCTCTTCATGACTTTGCAAAAAATAATCCTATCTACTATAATTCATATGAAAAAATAATCTATGATGTTTCCTGTATGGTATATGAGGGTGATATTAACAAATATTGGCTAAACAGTATTCAATATGGTTCTAGTCGGGCACCCTTTTCTCCAACATGGATTTTATCTGCATACATTTCTTCACTTTATGTAAAATCCCTTGGATACAAGCAGGTAATTGATATTGGTTCAGGTGATGGACGAATTGCATACTGTGCTAAAATTTTAGGACTAGATTCGTACAGTATTGAAATTGATAATATGTTGGTAGATTTACAAAATTCTATTTCTAAATCTGTTAATGTAAATTTTAATCCAAACTGCTCTGATGCAATTACATTTGATTATTCTACATTTGATTTGAGTAATCCTGTATTTTTCATTGGTGGATTGGCTCAGATGGGGGGAGTGGCATTGGCAACTGGAATTCTTGAAAATATTGAATCAAACGATGTAAAGAAAAATACTGGAATGGTTCTTGCAGGAACAATATCTCAAAAATATACTCCTGATCCGATGAATCATGCAGGATGGGGAACTTTGATTGATAAATTTGCACTTGATGTTATTGATACAGTAATTTTACCTGCAGTATGGACTTTTAGAGAAACTGATGATACTCATTACATATTTACAAAATTTCCAAAATAGTAATCCAAATTAAGCGTAAATCTCTTATTTTTTTTGGACTCGTTGCATAGCTTGGATAGTGCGATTGCTTGCGGAGCAATAGGTCTCCGGTTCGAATCCGGACGGGTCCGCCTACCATCATGGTCCTAAAATAGTTCCACTATCATCTCTACTGGTCCGGACGAGTGACGAGAATAATTTTATCTAATCTGTATTGGATGAACTAAATTATTCCCCAAGAAAGGTTCAAGCCTCTAAAGATTCGTATCAATAATTAGAATACTTTATGGACTTCAAATAATTCGTCTAATTAGAAAATGAAAACTAAGAAGAAAATATTACTATGTGTGGGTATTTCTATTGTAATTGTTGTATTCATTTTAACATCAATAATTTATTTTAACACTAATGGAATAATTCTTGAATCAGATTACCCTGATGATCCTAGTAGAGTATTAGCTCATTGTGCCCAACAAAAATATGGTGAGGAAAATAATTGGAAAACTCCTGATGGGAAGAATTTTGCTGTAACTTCAATTGGATTATACGCAATGAATAAAACCCATTATATTGATAACAATCTTTGTACTTGGATAGAAAGACCTCCTGGACTAAACACCATGTTATCTGGTGACGAGTTAAAATTCTACAAACAAAAACTGCTGAATGATAAACCTGAAGAGATAGAATTAGAAAAATTACAACAAATGACTTGTAATGAAATTATTGAATACAATTATTCAGGTATAACGTATTTGTCTAAAGACAATAGAAATTTTGCAAGGGATCAAGTAGATGTATGTATAGATATGCAAGAAGTTCCAATGCGATATGGTCATTGTTCTACTATTGCATTATTAGTAAACACTCATCAGAATTACATTAATGAAGATATTAGGACAGATTATATGACAAAACTCGCAAAATGCGTAATTAATGGTGAAACAGAATTTAATGAAATTCCTTTTAATTCTCGAATAGAAGTTTGTGAAAAATATCATGACAAAGAAAATTTTGAAGCTTGTGCTGGAGAACTTGGAATACAGTCTGAACCTTGGTTTGAAAAATTACCCATAGAAGAAGTTTATCAACTTGCAATAGATAATGAAAAAATGGTGATTGATGCAATTCCGTGCTCTGATTTGTATGAAAAATATGATGGGAAAATGCAAAAGGTTCATTGGGATGTACAGATAGATCTAATCAAAAATGCATTCTCACAATGTAAATTAGAAAATGAAAACTAGAATTTGTAAAAAATGTGGGAGTGTTATGGAAGAACTTAGTGTAGATTCTCCAACAAACATGAAAGGTTTTAGATGTCCTAACAAATGTCATGTCTAATTGCGTCTCATTTTAACCCCAAAATGGTAGTTGAATCCCCGTGGAGTTGAACCTTGAATACATCTAATTTGAATTAGATGAATAATTCTCTCACAAAAAATTTGATTTTATACACGTAATTGGGACTTTTTTAGATCTAACTAGATTAAATTATCATTTTTCCAAAAAAAGTACAATGCTTACAATTACAGTAAAATAAAGTTGTACCCTTTGGACTTTTAGTGGATGCCAGATCACCATTACAATTTTTACATACAGATATCTGAGACATTGTTGATTACTATACCCATTTTTTCTACTTAAGAAATATGCCTGATATTCAAATTTGATATTAAAGTCTAAATTCAAAAATTCCAATTTTCATATCTGTCTGCTTCCATTCTCATCTCAAAATCACCAAAAGTTTTTTACTGCAATCTTTAATCTTTAATCTAATGACTAATAATAAAAAATTATTACTGACTTCAATGATCCTAGTTGGATTCATTATGACTACAACACCATTTTCATTTGCCGAACAGGTATCAGTTAGCCTACCGGAAGGAACTTCTAATGTCGGATGTGAAGAAACAAACGAATGTTTTATTCCATACATGATAACAGTCAATCCTGGCGATGAGGTTGTATGGAGCAATGATGACTTTGCAGCACACACTGTAACAAGTGGTGTTGTTCCTACTGCTGATGGACTCTTTGACAGTGGCATATTCATGGCAGGTACAACATTCTCACACACATTTGACACACTTGGAAATTATGACTACTTTTGTATGGTTCATCCTTGGATGATAGGACAAGTTCTCGTAACTGTAGGTGGAGGTATTGAAAAAGATTTGGGCACAATTACAATCGGCTCAACTATTGAATCAAATATTGAAATCGACAACCTTGTTGCAAATATTGTACATAGTGATGGACACGCAAATGAGATGATGACTATAGATGTCACAATTACAGACTTGGACAGTAATCCTGCAGAGCATATTACCTATAACATACAGGCAATACATGGAACAATTGTATTGTTAAATGAAGAAGGACATATGCACCAAGGCACCATAACTAACACCCACACAACAAAAGCTTTGACTATTGATGCATCTGATGATTCACCTGTTACAATTACTGTTAATGCAGTTGGGTTTGGACATGATGAACAATACCAAGAAGTATTTGGTGAAATTGCAAAAAAACAAGTAGTACCAGAATTTGGAACTATTACAATGATGATACTTGCAGTATCTATAATCAGTATCATAGGAATAACTGCAAAATCTAGAATCATTCCAAGACTTTAAACAATAACTTTTTTTCTTTTTCTTTTGTAACTGCTTATTGTTAAATTAGATAAACTCTAAAAATTTAATCTAAGAAATAGAAATTTCACCCTTTATTCAAGAAAATTTCAGAAAATTTTACATCTTAAAAAGTACCCTGACTTGTCTGATTCAATAAAGTCTATTAATTTACAAACTCTCTAATCTATATGGGTAATTTGAAAATATTATTTTTAGGACTGGTTTGAAATAAAATTGACTTCTAATGAAAATTTAAAACCCCACAACACTCCAACAAAACAAACTATTGTTTTGAGAACCAAACTATTACCTCAAGATGTTATGGGGGTTATAGACAAGAAAAAAACATCTCTTTTTGGCTCCTCCCTGAGACGACCAAAACCTGATGAGATAACAGTTGAGAATCCTCAACTCTTCTTGGAGCAAGTAATTTTTGTTTTAGGATCCTACTCTGCTGATTTTAATCGTGATGTATCATATGTAATCAAAGTAGACCCTGATGTTAAAGAAGTAATTATTGGCAATGAAAAATATCCTGTTTTAAACGAGTCTGGGATGTGGAAAAATCTTGGCAAAAAAGTAAAACATGGTGTTGGAATAACAAAGCAAGATTTAGAAATCAAAGTAACTGAAAATGCAGTAAAAAGTATTTCTGACTCTATGTATTTGGATAGTACTGGATTGGAGACTCTTTTTTCATATGATACAAATTCTGATGCAGTTGAGAATTATGCCAAACGTACACTAGATGTAAACAAAGACCATATTCGAAAAACAAAACTAGATGATGATATGATTTTCTCAAAACTAGAACAAAAGCTCAAAGATGGGCTATCCCTAGATATCAAAATTAAACATGAAGAATTCACTATAACAGAGTTTCATGAGATATTTGTTCCAATTTATGAGGCAAAATGCTATGATAAAAAACAAAAAATTAGCATTGCCCGAGTGGATGCAATAACTGGAAAATTTCTCTAGTGTTATAGATTTGCATATGTGAAATACTGTTTTCATATCTTAATTTTGATAAATTGTGTCATGGTAGTTTATTATTGATGCATATCACATCTTTGTGAAAGCATGTCTTTGGAATATGTGGATTCATTGGATTTTTCTACTCAAAAAATCAAAATAATATCTGCTAAAGGCATATCTTCTTACTTTGTCAATTATCATCCTACAGTTGGATTATTCCAAAAATCATCAAAAAAATCTGTTCAATTACGATCTAGTGAAAACCTTGTCTGTGAAACTTGCAAACAAGAAATAATTTCAGATATGAGTCGATTTTTAGTTATGTATAATCAGGATAATTCTCCTAGATTCTTTTCATTTCTTTTCTTTTCTCCATGTTGGAATTCTGAGGAATTTTTCATCAAATACTCTGATTGGACTCTGGCTAAAACGGGGTTTTCTCTACCTGAAAATATGACTCTATCTGAAAAAGGAATAAAAAATCTACAAAACAATGAATCTTTGTGGTCTTAGATTTTTATAAAATTATTTCAAAGCTTTACGTAGTTCATTATTTATCACGCTAGAAAAACTACATGATGTTTGTTCTTGTTGAATCACTTTGGCCTGACGCATTCTAAGTTTCTTATCTAAATCATCGTCAATCATGATTGTTACACGTTTACTCATGTGATATGTTCATATTTTATTCATATAAGCATACTTGATAACTTCCAAATTTGGAAACTTGCTTTTTTTATAATGTATTTCTAATGATAAATGCTATGAGAGAAGAAAAGAAAGATTGAGACAATTAATAAAATTAATCCTAAGTGTAATGAAGACTGATGCTAAACTCTGATTGGGACTATTTGGATAAAGATCTAAATACCATACTTTTTGCTAAATCTTATTGGATTTTTCTAAAATATTTTTATTATCTTCTTTTACGATACTCTTGATGTTTGCAACACCAAATGCATTTGCTGAAGGTTATGGTGAGGATGCATGTCTATCATTAATTTCAATAGAGAACGTTAAAGAGATTACAAATTTTGATGGGGAACTGAAAATTAACATGATTAATTCCAATTTAGAAACCCTGAATGAAGGACTAACGAGTGGATGTGTAATGGCATTTCAAACAGAAGATACTTCTTTTTCATTAACAGTGGGAGTATCAGAAGCAGAATCTGAAGAAATTGCTCAATCAAAATACAGTGAAATTACTTTAGGAGCAGAACAAATGGGTGTTGAGGTAATTGAAGGAAACAATGGCCCATGGGTTCATCATCTACTTGAAATCAACAATATGGGGATAGGAAGTGTGATTGGATCAATTAAAGGCAATATCCTAGTTGCAATCAATTCCCCTCAAACAGATATTCCCATAGAGACATCAGCATTGCTGGATGTTTTAAAAATAGTTCAATCAAATACTGATAAATTAGATATTTCAAAATCCGTATCACCAAATGATGTTGAACCAACAAATGTAGAACCTATAGAAATTACTTCAGAACATGAACAAAAAATTGTAGAACTAGAACCCCCAAACAATGAAGAAAAAGTTGTCATCTCTCACATGGATTCAGATAAACAAATGGGGGAACATGGAATGAAGATGGGACAACACCACACTCCACATAATGGAATGTGTGCCCCAGGATTTGCATCATTAGGTGAGATTTGCACATTAGATGACCGGTGTGGCCCAGGTGCATATGCTGGTAGGGTCTGTATGATGGATGGAGAAATGAAGCAATATCTAAAACCCCTACACCAAAAACATGCTGGAATTTCATCTGAAAATATTATTTGTGCAGAAGGAAAAGATTTGATGTTTAAACATCATAACGCATTTCCTGCTTGTATTAATTCAAACTCTGTTGAAAAATTAAAACACAGAGGATGGCAAACTGAAAAACCTGCAATTGCATGTACTATGGAGTATGCACCTGTATGTGGCATGGATGGAATAACATATGGTAACATGTGTGGACTGGGTGCAGAACACATGGCAATGAAACATCAGGGCGAATGTTTAGTATCTTAATTTCATATTTCAAATAATCTTCCTTTTGTGAATCTATGACCTGTTACAAGTGGGATTCACAATACTTAATTTACAAACAATATTTGTTTTTGACATGGTTGACTCTAAAATACTGGAAGAAAAATGCAATGTTATGTTAAAAAATAAAGATGTTCGTTTTTGTGGAATTGTCAATTCTATGGGTAGACAAGTAGTTGGAGGATACCAAAATGAAATTACTCCTTTAGTAGATAGTGAAGAGCACAAAATGTGCATGGAATACACTCTGGGGATGTTTATCACAACTGATCTTGATGATGCATTGGGTGCTACAGAATACATTGTATCTAAAAGAAAAAAAGTAACAATGATTTCTATCCCTCTAAAAACACATCTAATTTTATTATCTGTAGAACCTCATGCAAATGAAAAGGATGTTATCCAAAAAGTAGTTGACTTGTTTTCTGATGTTGTGGACTATTGATAGTGGATTTTGATATGTTTTCAAGACTGGATATGATAAAAACTAGAATGTCTTTGTTTTTCTAAGAAATACTGTAACTGACATCATATAACATCCTGTTGCAATAAACTCTGAAATCAATGATGCAATGTATGGCTCTATTCCAATTTCTAGAAAATAATACAGTGTTGGCCATCTAACTGCAAGATAAATTATCTCACCTACCCCAAATGATGATAGTAAAGCTAGAATTTCTTTTTTGATTAAACTTTTTTTCATGGATTTGTAGCGTTCTTTGTTATCTCGATAAAATAATCCTGAAAAAATTCCAAAATACACTACATATCCAAAAATTATTGTAAATGTTGTGTTTAGATAACTCTCATATCCTGATAGCATTTGAGCAAATGCTGCAGATAGAGATGCAGAAATTGCAAAACAAATTAGAAAATTTCTATTAATTTGTAGTAACTGCTGATTAAGCTTCATAATTTTTGTAAAAATTAGATAACTAATATTCTGTATGACTGTATCATTAAATTATGAATCGATGTACATGGGCAAAAGATGAGCCAAATCTTACTTATCATGATAAGGAATGGGGAAGAGCACAACATGACGATCAAAAATTATTTGAATTTTTAATTTTAGAGGGTGCACAAGCTGGTCTTTCATGGGTAACAATTCTTAAACGCAGAGACGGGTATCGTAAAGCGTTTTCTAATTTTGATGTACTCAAAGTCTCAAAATTCACTCAAAAACGAGTAGAAAAACTACTACAAGATGAATCTATAATTCGAAACAAACTCAAAGTAAATTCAGCAGTAAAAAATGCAAAAGCATTTCTCAAAATTCAAACAGAATTTGGTTCATTTGATAAATATCTGTGGGGATTTGTAAATCACAAGCCAATCAAAAACAAGTTCAAAAAACTCTCTGATATACCTACATCAACTGAAATTTCAGAAAAACTAAGCAAAGACCTCAAAAAACGTGGATTTAGTTTTGTTGGGCCTACAATTTGCTATGCATTAATGCAGGCAACAGGAATGGTCAATGATCACACTAGTAATTGTTTTTTGTATGGAAAATAATTTTATTCTATAACAAATTTGGTTAATCATGGCTGAAGGAAAATTTGCAACATCTGTTTCTTGTATGGATGGGAGAATTCAAATTCCTTTAACAAAATGGATTAAAGAAAATTATTCTGTTGACTATGTTGATACAATAACAGAACCAGGTGTTGATAAAAACATCACAAATGTTGCTGAATCCATCAAAACCAAAGTTGGAATCTCTATCAATGCCCATAAATCACAACTAGTTGTTGTATCTGGTCACTATGATTGTGCTGCAAATCCTGTATCTGATGAAGAACACATAACTCAAATCAAAAATACAGTTGAAATAATTTCTGCATGGAATTTAGATGCCAAAGTTATTGGTGTTTGGGTGGATGGTTCTTGGAACATCAATACTGTCTGATATGATTAATTCAAAACTCTCTCAATTCTCAAAGACTGCCGGTCCTGGAATATTATTTGCATGTACTGCAATTGGTGTTTCACATCTTATCCAATCTACTCGTGCAGGAGCTGATTTTGGATTATTGATGATTGGATTTGTAATTTTAGCACTTGTATTGAAATATCCTTTTTTTGAATTTGGTTCTCGTTATGCTAATGCTACAAATTCTAGTATGATTGATGGATACAAAAAACTAGGAAAGCCTGCATTATGGTTGTACTTTATGTTAACTGTTGGTTCAATGTTTTTTGTCACTGGTGCAGTTGGGTTTGTAACTGCAGGATTTTTTGAAAATCTTTTTGGTATTGATTTTCTTGGAGAGTGGACTGTAGTTATTTTATTTGTAGCATGTGTGGCAATTTTAGCTATTGGAAAATACAATGCACTTGATAGTTTAATCAAAATTGTCGCAATTGTGTTGCTAGTATCCACTGTGTCGGCATTTATTTTAGTGTTGTATAATGGACCTGTAGAAACAGTTGATGGATTTGTACCTGATGAATTACTAACAGTTTCTGGAATCTTTTTTTTATTGGCTTTGATGGGTTGGATGCCTGCTCCTCTTGATATTTCTAGCTGGAATAGTCTGTGGACTCTTGAGCGAATTAAACAATCCGGATACAAACCAAAACTAAAAGAGACTTTGTTTGAATTCAAATTTGCATATTTGATTACAGGTATTCTTGCAATAATGTTTGTAACTTTTGGGGCTTTCATTTTTTATGGATCTGGTGAGGAATTGCCAAACAATAACTCCCTTTTTGCAAATAAGGTGGTAACAATGTATACTCAAACCATTGGAGATTGGAGTCATGTGATAATTTCTGCTTCAGCATTTGCAGTAATGTTTGGGACTATCATTGCAGTATTTGATGGATATTCACGCTCACTGAAGAGAACTGTAGAGTTACTTTTTATCAAAAATGAAAATAATGTCAAATCAAATTCCCGTCTGTTGTACCTTATACCTCTTTTAGTGATTGCTGCAGGTTCTCTTGTAGTAATTTTTCAATTCGGTGATAATCTCAAAGAATTAGTTGATTTTGCAACTGTTTTGTCCTTTGTAGTTGCACCTGTCATTGCAATTTTTAATCTTAGACTAGTTACTGGTAGATTTCTTGAAAAATCATCTCAACCATCTATGATTTTGAAAATTTTGAGTTTTACAGGAATCGTTTTCCTGTCTGGATTTGCAATATTCTTTTTACTTACAAAGTTTTTTTCATAATCCTTTAAATCCAGTTAGATGTTGGCAGTATTTGTGAAACTAGTTATTTTTGCATTAATTCCATTAGTTCTATCTATTGGTATTACTCCTGTTTTACCATATGATTTAGTTCCTGAAGTTGATGCATTAAAGAGTCAAGGTACTGCATCTGGAAATTATGGCTCTGCCACCAAATTACAAGTCTGTGGAGCAATGTTATGTTCTGAATATGATGGAGGCTTTGAGCAGTTTCTTGAAGATAATAATCAAGGTTTGAAACTATACACTCCTACACCAACCCTATCTACTCCTGTTCCTGAAACTATCGATGATGAATTAATTACTTCTACAATTACCCTTCCTCCTTATCCTAATCAACCTGATGTTAATCCTGATTTTGATGCACACACTGCAAACTTTTGGCCTCCAAAAATTATCAAAGTAACTGATCAAGTTTATTCTGCAGTTGGCTATGGATTGGCAAATTCAATTATGGTGATTGGTGACGATGGAATAATTATTGTTGATGCAATGATGTCAAATGAATCTGCAGAAGAAGTAATGAATGAATTTAGAAAGATTAGTACTCTTCCAGTTAAAGCAGTAGTGTATACTCATTCACACCCTGATCATATCAACGGTGCAGGTATCTTTGAAAAATACTCTGATGGCGATTTAGAAATTTTTGCCCATTCTACATTACTTGATAATTATTATCGTGAAAGTGGTGAATTAGGACCACTAACAGTTAATCGTGGATTATTTTATTATGGTGCATTATTGCCAACCGAAGGTCCTGATAGAATTGTTAATGTTGGAATAGGTCCCTTTTTAGAAACAGGAGAAACATCTACATCTTTTATCAGCCCCACAGTTACTTTTGATGATAAATTAGAAACAGAAGTTGCTGGTTTGAAAATGACTTTGATTCATGTTCCAAGTGAAACAAATGATGAAATTATTGTTTGGTTCCCTGAATTAGAGGTACTTTGTTCTGCAGAAGTATTGTACAAACTTTGGCCAAACTTGTATTCAATTAGAGGTACAGTTTATCGTGATGTTAGTGTATGGATTACAAGCTTGCAAGTTTTACTTGATCTAGATGCAAAATACATGGTCCCTTCACATACTACTCCAGTTAGTGGATATGATGAAGTAAAAGATGTGCTTACTGCATATCATGATGGCGTACAATATGTTTATGATCAAACCATTAGAGGAATTAATCAAGGAATGACTGCAGATGAATTGGCTCATTCTGTTGATTTGCCTGAGAGTTTGGTAGATCATCCTTGGCTACAGGAAAGATATGGAGAAAGGTCATGGCATGTTAGAAATATTTTCTCTGGAAATGTTGGATGGTATCAAGGAGATTCAGCATTTTTGAATCCAATTAGTCTTCAAGAACAATCAATAAAGATAGTTGAAGGATTTGGAGGCATAGAATCCACACTTCTTAAAGTTAGAGACCCGTCAAAAAATCAAAAGAAATTCCTGCAGTAACACATGTTGATGGAACTGGAAGACTACAAACTGTCTCTAAAGATTCAAACCCATTGTATTATGATTTGATTAATGAATTTTACAAAATA
>Ga0209556_1001356_pt1 | contig 13197 bp, 9 predicted proteins | sample SaaInlV_150m_DNA_5_FD_184652 | JGI IMG/M metagenome (GOLD analysis project Ga0209556, IMG submission 184652) | Marine microbial communities from expanding oxygen minimum zones in the Saanich Inlet - SI037_S3LV_150m_DNA (SPAdes) (version 2) | ecosystem: Environmental > Aquatic > Marine >...
ATTAATACGGTCCTTTATATCTTTGAAGTCACTGTCACTGGCAGAGACTTTACTAAACAGCCCACGTGCCTGATGTTTCAATCCTGCTTTTTCACAGGCATCTCCCAAATCATACATCTTTGATTTTACACGATCATCTGTACATGAAACTGCTGAATATTTTTGAACATGTATTTCTGCAGTTTCAAGATTCTTGGCTTTCAACAAATGCTGTGCGATGAGGTAGTGGGAATCACTCTCGTGCTGTCCACCGGCTTCCGTCACATCCTGTAACAGTGCCATTCCGCGATCATTGTCTTTCTCTTCGGATAAATATATATTGGCCAGTTCGTAGCGTACTCGATTCAATTGGTCCCCGGCTAACTTTTCACCGGAAATCATATTTTCATAAACGGTAACGCGTTTATCGGAAACCTGCCTCTTTATATTCTCTATTTGTACTGGGACGTGTGGGTATTGTTCTTTCAGCGTTGACAATCGATCTATCAACATGACAGCCTCTTCAATATCTCCCTCTGCCAGAAAAATTGAAATTGATTTTTCGATTACTTTTATAAGGGCCGTTTGATAAGATTTTTTTCCCGGTGTGATTTCCAGGAGTTTTTCAGAACTATGAATAGCGTCCAGACACCGTTTGTTCTTTATATGTGTATTGATAGATTCTATGAGTTTTTTCTCGTATATACTGAGGTTTTTGATCAACTCATCGAAAGCTGAACGATACCTCTCTCCATGCTGTTTATCTAACCTCATAGCCTCCTTTATACAACTTATAGCCTTGGGATATTCCATCAATTGCTGGTAAATCCTACTCAGGAAAACGTGTAAAAATGGATTGTCAGGCTGTTTGTCAATCTCTTCCTGAGAGACTTTCATTGCTTCTTCATATTTCCCGGAACAGCAATACAAATGAATAAGAATATACAAATACTTTTTACTGGCTTTCCCTTTTTTACGTAAAGCGTCATAGTTTAAGATTATGTTTTGCACATCTTTTGCCACGTTAAAAGCATCGAACAACGCTGTGTAAACCTCCTCGTTTAATGGATCAGTGTCAACGAGCTCAAGTAAGCCGTTGGTTGCCACTTTGTAATGACGCGGACAATTAGTACGCATATCCGCATATTCTTTTACGGCGCCTTTGTAATTCTTTTTTCGAATTAAGATCTTGGCAGATAGACTATACTTTTTTGAATAATAGGGACCTAATACCTTGAGACGATTAAATACTTCCAGGGCGTCCTCGTCTTTGCCTTGAAGATAATAGATTTCTCCTAAAACCTCATTGTATCGCATATAGTGAATACCATATTTATCTGACAAAACTTTCAGGTCTTCTGTTGGAATTACCTCATGAATCTTATTACAGCAAATAAGAGCCTGGTCATAATTTTGTTTTTTGAAGTGGGCGTAGGAGAGATCATTCAGGATTTTTATGCTTTGTGGTTTCTGCTCAATCTCCATCTCTCCATATTTGATGACCATATCCCAATCATTGTCCATTAATGCCTTTTTACGATTATCTTTAAGTGTAGACATAATCTAAATCTCCCGGGTATTAATGCCAGCTATGTAACTATTGAACATTCAAATATTTACACTGGTCCTATTGGTCAAGTGAGTCAGCAATTTTTTATACACATTGTTACTTTAAAATGCAAGAATGAAAAAGAGGTTCAGCACTTTAGAAATTCGATTGTACGTTCTTCCGACCAGTAGCTCTTATCTCTTTTAAATTGCATAAATCCGACATGGCCTCCAGATCTGGGCGTCTCTAAATAGACGCATTTGCTATCTGATGTCTCATTAACCGGATAACAACCATCCGCGATAAAAGGATCATTACACGCGTTGACAATTAAAGTTGGAATCTTAATCTCTGGAATAAATCGATTACTACTACATTTACTCCAATAATCTTCCGCATTATTGAAGCCGTGAAGCGGGGCTGTATACCTGTCATCATAATCTTTAAAATTCTTTATTAAATGATAGTTATCATCATTTATCTGTCCGGGCATTAATTTCATTTTAGTCCTGATCTTTTGATGTAATGTTTTCAAGAATCTCCCCATATATATTCTGTTTTTAAACTTTGCAAGCTCTCGTGTGCTCGCCTTCAAATCACAAGGAACCGAGAAGACAACAGACCGTACTATTTTACTGTCAATCCGACTGCCTTTATTACCAAGATAAAGTAGTGATAAATTACCCCCCATACTGAAACCTATTAATACAATTTCTTTATATGACTCTATCTTAGCAGCGTGTTCTATTACAACTTCTAAATCATCAATCGTGCCACTATTATAAAAACGTAAGCGGCGGTTCATCTCTCCGGAACAGGATCTATAATTCCATGCCAGAGCATCCCATCCGTTTCGGTTAAGCATCTTCACCATTCCCACGACATAGTTTCGATGCGAATTACCCTCTAGACCATGAGAAATAATTGCTAGCTTATTGCTGCCTGTTCTCGACCAGTCAATATCAAGAAAATCGTCATCTGGCGTAAAAATACGTTCCCTCTCATAAAAACCGGTATCAAACCTCCTGAACAGAGTAGGATAGATTGATTGTATATGTCCGTTTTGCAAAAACAGTGGAGCTTTATAATCAGACCTGTTTATTAGTGGCATTATAATTATGTTCCAAACTGGGCGATTCTTAAGCGACTTTGTCATTGCCAAGGGAATGACAAAGAGTTGATTCTATCCCTTTTTGACTCTCTATCAATCTATTTATTTTAAGCCTCCTGCGCCTGACTATATTTATTACTTGTATCCGCCAGAAAACATACATAAAATATGAACATGAGCAAGATGGAAAAAACAAGTTTGGCAGTAGGTCTATTCTTTGGCGCCACCGGAATTATTCTGGGTGCGGTAGGCAGTCATGCCTTGAAAGGATATTCGGAAGAGATGTTAAAATTTTTTCAAATAGGAAATAGGTACCAAGTCTACCATGCTCTATTTTTATTGGTATTAGGATTATTAGAACGTAGATACCAGGGAAAATTAATGAACCTCTCAATCTTCGGTACAATCGCGGGTACAGTACTGTTTTCAGGTTCACTCTATTTGCTTACACTTGCAAATATCAAGATCAGTATGATCACTCCAATCGGAGGCATGTTTCTGATCTCAGCATGGATATTATTATTAATTCGAATATTAATAAGCAAAACGCAATCTTAAAGGCTTCCCAACTGCATCAACAACAAACCCATAAAATAGCAACCTTATTAATCAGCCTCTGTCAAATCGGATATTAGGCGTAACTTTATGGATGAGGACACAGTCTTCAAGATGGAGCTTATCAACCAGTCTTTGAATTTCTTGAGCAATTTCGGGGTTATTTTCTATTATCTGATAAACAGGATGATCAATAAGGACAATGAAAAAGGGATTCTCTTTGTCAAAGTGATCACCTCTGCCATGGGAGCTGAATACAATAGACATATTAATTTCAATACGATCATAAATATTTTCCCAATTAGAGAGAAAAGGGTGAAGTATAAATCCGTTTGGTAATTCCATTTTGCGAAATCCAAAAGCCAGGTCCGGATCGGTTCCACCAATCAAGTCAATATAAACAACTTTCTCCTTGTGGATATCGGAAAGCCGTTCCATCTGTTTATCAGGAATATAGTTGTCAGATATGTTAAGCTTGATACTCAATGTTTTTGAAAACAGCTTTGCATGCTCTTCGATTACTCTTTGAGGAAGATGGCTTAATATCTTTTTAACGATATCAGCTGGGATGCCAACTCCCTCTGTATTCAATAAGATACGTTTTATATCCTCTTTTGCAGCACCACAATTCTGATGAGATGAAATAGATCTGACTATACCCCTGTCACGCAAACTCTGCAAATTTTCTACAAATCTGTTTTCAGGAAGAAGGATATCCACATCATGAGACAATGGAATCTCGTATCCCTCCTGAGAACACAATTGCTGTATTATTTGATAAGTCGGATCATTTGGAATACCATATGCCTTGCGAGGGAGTAGAATCCCGGATCCCGCCATATGGAGATGGTTCCCGACAATACCACCATCCATACAAACCACTTCTCCATCATTATCTAAAAAGGCATGTAATATTAACGGATGTGCGAACAGGTCATTCAAGATTCTCTTAAATGTATCCGGTGTTACCAATCGAGGAGAGGGAATATGATTCCGGAAATCCTGGAGAGCGGCCACATCTTGATCAAAAGCAAGAGGGGCAATGTAAGACTGCCGGGGAGGGCTGTCAGACTGAAAAGGTTCTGACCCTTTATAAATTCTTCCCCCGGATGACCAAAGCCTGAAAATACTCATTATTCCCACACATTATATTTCATATCACTAGTAAGGCTTTCTTGTTCAGGATGCGTACCCATCCATTTCACAATTCCGGTCTCTATGTTATACACAGCGCCAACAACTGTTACTCTCCCGTCATTCGTTCTCCTTCGGGTTGAAGAACTTCTTTGGAAAAGGTCCTCTATTGCCTGCCACACGTTTGCCTCAACCAGTGCAGGAACAAGATCTTTGCCATATAAATCCGGGTAGGCTGCATACACTTTTTGTAAAGCCGGCCTGATAGGCGCAATTAAGTCAGGAATACAGCCGTGGACGCCTGCACCTGTGGCAACTGCAGTGCACGCACCACAGTGGGTGTGTCCTAAGACTACCATTACGGGTGTATCCAAATGGTCAACCCCGTACTCAACAGAGCCAATCTCGTCGGTATTGCAGACATTTCCTGCAACCTTAATTACAAAAATATCTCCCACTCCCTGATCAAATAATATCTCTACCGGTACCCTTGAATCAGAGCAGGCAATTATGGTTGCAAAAGGATGCTGCCCGCCTGTGGTTACCTGTTTTCTCCGTTCTGCAGATATATTCGAATGGGTAGACTGCCCTGAGCTGAAACGTACATTACTCGACTTTAATTTATCAAGTGCTCCAGATGGGCTATATGAATTTGCAGATGTACCAGATGCGTCTGATACACCCATCATACCACCGAAAACCATCAAACTCATTAAGCTGCATATAATATACTTTGTCAATACGCTTCTGTTCATTTCCATAATTTCCCTTTTTACGAAAAGACGAAAAAAAAGACCCACCAAGGCTGGTGAGTCTCTTCATTTCATTACTTTCAAAGATATGAATTTTTAGAATTTGAGTTGATGGCCTTTTACAAATTAATATAGCACCTTTAGATTCAGCTCATTAGTCTTTTTTGAAGTCTTCTTTTATCGTGAATGTAAAGTTAAGTTTTGGCCGCAAGTATATAAACCAGAATGCTAAGCCAGCCAGAAGAATACCACCCACAACATTTCCTATAAACACAGGAATTTGATTTATAACAAAGAATCCATTCCAGGTAAGATTGGAGAGGTCTAATGTCTTTCCTGCCATTTTTTCTGCGGCGGCAACAACTTCCGGTTGACCCTTTAATATTATGCCCATCGGAATAAAATACATGTTTGCAACTAAATGCTCAAATCCACTGGCAACGAAACCGGCTATGGGAAATACGAGCGTCATGATCTTGTCTGCCACATTTCTTGCACTGAAACATACCCATACTGCCATACACACCATCGCATTGCAGAGTACCGCCTTTGAAAAAGCAGCTGGGAATGTTAAATTAACCTTTTTGTTAGCAATAAGCAATGCCTTTCCACCGACCATATAGTCATAGAACGAAAATTGATGAGCCTTATACACGAAGAAAACAACTATCAGGCTTCCAACGAAATTTCCAATCAATGAGATAGTCCAGTGATCAAAGATTCTTCTGGTAGTAATCCTTTTATCCATATATCCAATAAAAATCATACAGTTTCCCGTAAAGAGCTCCGCACCGCCAACTACGACCATTATGAGGCCGAGGCAGAAACAGATAGCTCCAACTACTGCTGTAAGTCCGGCATGTAGTCCGGAATCACTTATCACTAAGGTGGCAAATTGAGCACCCAGCGCTATAAAAACACCGGCATTAACACCCAACCAAAAAGTAACCGCAGGGGAGTCTTTTGCCTTTACAGCTGCTACTGCATCAAGCCGTGCTGCAATTTTCTGGGGTGAATAGGCGTCTATATCATAAACTACCCTGGGAGGGGGGGGGGTCACTGCCTTAACATCTTTTTTCTTCGCAGACCTTACAGACCGAACAGCTTTTGTTGTCCTGGCAGCTCTCTTCGTTTTGACAGGTTTTGCAGCCTTAACAGCCTTTGTCGTTTTGACAGTTTTCGCCATTTTAACTGATTTTGTTGCCTTGACAGTTTTTCCAGTCTTGTTTTCAGCCATTTGGACCTACTTTCTTATTCTTTGGTATTCGTAAAAAAACAAACCAGTAGACACCCGCAACTAATACAATACCTCCAAATAAGTTTCCAAGGACAACGGGAAATAAATTATGAATTAAAAACCCTTTAGCGCAAGTAAGGTTTGAAATATCTAAAGGCCCTCCATTCACCCTTTCAACAGCCTCCATCACGAAACGGTTGCCTTTCAAAATAAGACCCATCGGGATAAGCCACATATTGACTACGCAGTGCTCAAACCCACAGGCGATCAGGCAGGATATTGGCCAAAGTAAAGATAACACCTTATCCAGGTTATTTCTGGCGCTATAACACAGCCAGATACCCAGGCACACCAGGGAATTACAAAGTACCCCCCTGGCAAAGGCGACACCGAATGACAGATTTACCTTGTCATTGGCAGCAATGACAATTTTGGCGCCAAGCAGATGGTTGTGAGCTGTCCACTGCGCGGAGATGTATATCCAGAAAACTATACTCAATGCACCTATAAAATTTCCGATAAAAGAGATAATCAAATTCCTGCTGAGATCACCGCTCGAAATCTTCCCGGCAAAAAAGGACATGGCTATAAGACAGTTACCCGTAAAAAGCTCTGCACCAGTAATTACGATTAAGACCAAAGCCATGGTAAAGACGACACCGCCAACCAACGCATTTAAACCGAAACTGGAGGTTGCTGTATGTGTTACCATCATCATCAGCTGTGCGCCTAATGCAATAAAAACACCGGCAAGAATACTCAAGGCAAGAGTTGTGAGGAAGCCTATATTGGCTTTTGCTACTCCCACCTGTCCAACCCTGTTTGCCATCATCTTGGGTGCGTATGAGTCGATATCAATGAATGGTGTGCTGGCCAGCTGAGTTGTACTAGAAATGCTGTCTACTTCCTTCTTATCCTTAACAGACATAATGTACCGCCTTTCGATATGAAAATAACGGAATACACAGAAAAAGCAAAGTATTGGCTGTAAATACAGGTAAAGCCTTTTGTTGTTTATATAACTGAAGGCACCTGCTTAAACAGTTAAAATCGCAAATTTAATACCTAGATTTTAATAAAGTACCGGTTCAATATTTTATCTGATGATTTATTACTACTGCCAAGTACCTATGCATGCATTAAGGGAATGTTTCCAATCTTCTGTAAGCATACTCAATATCGTAAATGCAATAGACTTATATAAATTTAAAACATGAGTTTACATTTGTTTAAAAGAACCCTTCACTCTTAATTCATACCGTATAAAAAATAAAATTATTGTAGAACTTGAAATCCTTATCCTCACAATATAACGTCTTATTTCAGCCATATTATCGTATATTTCAATATTTCCACAGATATATTGATTTTGTCTCTATCTTTTTATCTGGTTATGTACATAGAAGTTACAACTGGACAACCCTACTGTTTTTTGTATATTATCAGAAGTAATGGTATTATTGGAGGCACAAAAAATGATTATTAATAATGGCTCATATTAGCCTTTTTCTGTACAAAAAGTATTTATATTTCATGGATTGTTCCCTGGAATAGCCCTGCATAATAGAGAGTGACCCATGTACAGCATGGTAACCATTGGAAAGAAAATGCGAAGATTGTTTAGGATATCAAAGCAAATTAAAAGCAGACATACTATGTAAAATAAGGTAGTCATACCATGAAGAAAAGTATTTTACCGTCTCTAAAGGAACAGAAGTAATTTGTGCCCTGAAGAATGGCGAAAGAACTGATGCGTTAAAAGAGAAAGACATAGTGGATATTGAAAAGGATATGGGTGGCTATAAAATAGATGGAGATTTAACTCTGCACGGTGTTACCAAATCCATAGATTTTGATTTAGACACTAATGGTGAAATCTGAAGGGCATGATTAAGCTACTCCAGAAAGACTACGGAATAAAACCTTTCAAAGCGATGATGGGCACCTTGAAGATAAAAAACTAAATTAATATTGGCTTTGATCTGTCCTTAGGCTGAACCTGATTATACAACATAACCGGTACGATTTCGGCGACGCCTTCTCAACAACCGGTAGTATAACTATACTTAAAACTAAACTATCAAACACGAAGAGGATATGCACAGAAATCGTTTTTTAGTGGAATTCAGAATCAATAATTAAATTATTGTATGTCTTCAAGGATTGGAGGCTTTACTTTAAACTTAAACAGCAGTTAATTCGCGTGTGGGCATTTCGTCCCACGTAACACCATCGAGAACTCTTCCATTTTTTTTCTTCTGAATGCCGCCCCATTGTTTGAAAAAGAATGGCACATTTTGTTCAATGCATTGATCCCTTACCTCTCTTGCCCAGTCTGCTTCAATAGAACGCGCTCGTGGACCAGATTCCCCTCCAACAATAACCCAATCAATGCCAGACAGGTTTAGCTCGCCAAGAGATCCGAGTAAAGGCTCTAGTGAAAGGAATTTTATTTTAGCAGGTGTTTTTCTAAGATAATCTATACGGTATTTGAAGGTTTTGCTCTCAACAGTAACCCCCATCCAAATGTGACTATCCCATTTGATCATTTCTGATAATTCTAACAACCGCTTTGCGCGCTTGGTTAACACCTGATAAAAATGTTGATCTGCAATGTTCATTACACCAAAAACCTGTTTTATAAAATCAAGAGGTACTTTTTCATGAAAGACATCGCCCATAGAGTTTACAAAAACCATATTCGATTTTTTCCACTTTAGTGGAGCATCCAACATATGGGGATGGCACACAACTTCAAAGCCATTAATATAATTTTGCTGCCCCATTGCTTTAAGTCTTTTTGCCATTCTTTCCGCATAACAATTATCACAGCCTTCACTGATTTTATTGCAACCAGTTACAGGATTCCAGGTAGATTCCGTCCATTCAATTGTACTTTTGCTCATTTTACAACACCTTAAACTTTTTAATCTCGTTGCTTTTATAGCACTTATTATAACTTATGTTATGGTGGCCCATGTAACTAATTTTATTTTTTCCTACTAATTCTTTTATCACCGGCAAGGCGTTCTTAATGATATGCTCGTTTTCTAAGGTAAAATCATAAACCTCTTTTTTAGATAAGATGAATTCTTTCAGCTCAAGCTGAAACTTTTCTTTCTTGGATAGTTTTCTGTTGCCAAACAAAAGCATTTGAGCAGATTTCCAATCTTCATCAATATCAAAATTTGCTTCTCCATTCAGCTCATTGGTATTCCAAGCTATATTTAAAAATTTTTCAACACCCAGAGGGTGGTTTGAACCAAAGATTAATCCATATATATTCCGCCCTTTTTTGATAGTGAATGGGTATAGTTTTAATTGGCTTTCTTTAGGTATTTTACTTCTATAGTATTGAAGAATTAATCTATGCATTCCAGATTGGCTAGTCATCGATAATTTCTGAAGGTCAATATCCGGAAAATATTTTTGGAAACTTGCGTCAGAAGCGAATCTTTTAAATGCAGAAGAAGATATGAAAAACATAAAATCAGTTTTATGGAATTTTGTTAGGTAAAGGAATATTTCCTCAGTAATTTGTTTGATACCGCTTTGATCCAGAAAAACTAAATTAAAATGATTTTCTAGCGATAGTTTTTTGCTAACAAATAGTTCTTTAAAATCTTGATTGAAAATTTCAATGGAAAGATTACTATCCAGATTTTTTAAGGCTTCTTGCTCTTTTGAAATACAATCACATAGTTGTTGATATTTTGCAGGTATATATTCGTTAAACAGAATATGGATTTTCAGTTTTTGTTTTAGAATAGTATCTTCAAATTTTTTTATGGTTTTTATTATTCTTATAGGACTTCCATCGGTTCCCTTTATGTCTCTACCAATTCCCGCAAAAAAGTCGCAAATATTTACCTCTGTTATAAATGGAGACTGAATGGCAACTGGAAGCCAGGATTCTAGATATTTTTGAAAAATATCTAATTTAGTGATTGTTTCTTCTGAAAAGGGTTGTTTGTGTAGATCTTTGGAAGTCATTTTCTATTTATTCATACCGTATATAGCTTACAATAAAGTCAGAACCTCTTGAGATGCTAGTGATTGTGACTTAATGGAATTACTAAGATACAAGAGCAACATGTTGCGAATAAATATATGTGAAAATCTCACTCGTGCAACAAGTAAGACTGTCTTTTTGAAGATATTTAAAATGTGTAAAAGTGATCTGTAACTGCTTCTTGTCCAAAGGTATTATAAAAGAGTGGGGGTGTTTTGCAATATAAAAGATTGTAGAAGCGGGTTTCACACAAAGCCACAGAGAGCACAGAGAAAAGGTATTGGGACTAACAAATTATGATTGAGGGATTCCTATCGACATGTGTCACCTTAAAAGGAAAACATAATACCTATTATTCATATTTAAAAATCAACAACAAGAAACCCCTTCTTCCTCTGGCGTGTTGCAGCTGTATGGTGCACTATTCCCGTCATTTACATTAAATATCGTAAACTGTCCCGTATAGGGCGGATTGCTTAATTTTTTTGCGGTATCCGTACATACCTCGACAGATTCGTTTCTTGGGAACAGGTGGCCTTCCTCATCCGTTATCGCCTTATACGGGCCATGGTAAATGGCTCTCTGCCCAATGTAAACGCAACCATCTTTCTTTTCAAACTTATACCCACGCAGTGTTACAGAATAGTATGAGTATCCTTCCACCTCTTTCCAGAACACCTTGGACAATGTCTGGAGTCCGTAAAATCCGGCATGTTCCAGATAGACCATAAATTCATCTTCAGTAAGAGCACCACTGATACACTCACCCCATAATTGATTGTTAAGTTTAAGATGTGGGGGAGTCTCTACCTGAGAGACAATATCAGATATTACAATCCTGCCGTGGTCTTTCAGGACACGCCACATTTCATTAAAAACGGCTTTTTTATCGGGTGATAGATTGACAACACAATTAGAAGTAATCAGATCAACAGTACCGCTATCAACCGGAATATCTTCCAGGAACCCCTTCCTGAACTCCACAATATCGTAGCCGAGATTCTTTGCCACTAACAGTTTATTTTCATTGGCAACCTTCAACATCTCATCTGTCATATCAATTCCGTAAATTTTCCCCTTCGGACCGACTCTTTTGGCAGCAATGAAACAGTCAATCCCTGCGCCCGCGCCCAGATCGACCATGGTCTCTCCCGGTAGAACCTTAGCAATAATTGTCGGGCTCCCGCATCCATAGAACCGATCCAATACTTCTTGTGGAATATGGCTGGTATCTTCCTGAGAATTCTTTGTCGGACAGCATAGCTCTTCCTGAGGCTCTTCCGCAGCCTTACCATAAAAGTCACGTACGATACTTCTGGGCTTATCAACATCAAAAGAGAGTACACAGTTGGAATGAAGTGTGTAAACAGATTGCGAATCAGCAACCTGTTTATCAGCACCGCAAACAGCAGCGCCATCACCCATCGACCTTAAGACAGTGGGAGCACTGAATCCTGTTTTTCTCTCCTGCATTTTCTTCCTGACTTCGGCAAGTTCAAAGATAACATCCTTTGTTATCTCCTTGTGCAGATCACAATAAGGATCCAGAGCATGTATGCCGACGTCCTCTGGGAATTTATCGCTTTCCAGCTTGAACCCGTTCTCTGAGTAAAAGAATGAATGCTCAATGTCTCCGCCTCCGCAAATAAATTTGATATGACACTCCCTACACTTATCCTTATTCTGAAGTGTTGCATTTCTAAATGCCTTACTCATATTACTGTTTTCCCAGATTTCCCTGAGCGTATTATCAAGAACATTTCCACACCTCAGGCCTGCATGACCGGCAAATGAAGCAGACGGATAAACGTCTCCGTTTGAATATACACACATGCTGTCGTAACAGGCATTCCCCAAATCATACCGTGTGCCTCTGTTGCTGTTTGCCCTGAATTTATATGAGTCATGGTTGTCAACTGAAATACCCGATTCTCTGGCAACCTCCTTCACCTTCCTAGTGACTTCAATCACCTTATCTATCGGAGGAATAGAATTATTGCCATTGTCGGTTATCCTGCCCCTCTTGTGAGCCCACAAAAGATGGTGAGTTTTCACTCCCAATGAAGCGAGCATTTTTGTCGTTTCCGGTATATCATCTATGTTGCTGTTCGCAACGACTGTTGTTACCGTTGGAGAAAATCCTGTACTAACAATATTCTTAATCCCTTCAACAATTAGATAAAAACTACCTTTGCCTCTTAACGGATCGTTGATCTTCGGTTTTGAACCATCAAGGCTTATCTGGATCTTTAAGAGATTCTTATCAAATTGTTGTAACTTCTCTATGGCTTCTCCCTTCAGGAGTGTTCCATTCGTAAGTATTATAAGTTCTGATTTTTTTTGATTGCAGATATAATCGATAAGTTCAAAAATATCCTTTCTCTTGAGGGGCTCTCCGCCCGTGAAGTAAAAGCGGGATGTTCCCAATACCGCAGCCTCATCAATAATCTTTTTGATGCTTTCTGTTGACAGGCCTCCATCCTCACTCGGTGACGAATTAACCAGGCAATGTGAACATGTCAAATTACATGAATTATTTGTATGTATCCACAACTCATTGAGCCTGTCTGCATGGATGAAATCTGCACGTCCTGTGTAAGCAACCTTCTTTACCGGTTCTGATGTCAGAAATTCAGACCTTATCAGATCCTTCAGTAATGTATGAACCTCAAGCCATGCCCTGGTGTAGTCCATATCAAAATTATTTGCATAGTTATTTATCAGCTCCTTAATATTTTTGCAATGCTTGATATCGTCTATAATCTGGCTACCCCTTTTATCAGTAATAATCCAGTTAGGCATCTCAGGATCGAGAAACAGGTGGAGCGAGTCTTGTTCTATATGATAATAATCAGGTGCGTAAAAAAC
>Ga0209556_1001364_pt1 | contig 13162 bp, 11 predicted proteins | sample SaaInlV_150m_DNA_5_FD_184652 | JGI IMG/M metagenome (GOLD analysis project Ga0209556, IMG submission 184652) | Marine microbial communities from expanding oxygen minimum zones in the Saanich Inlet - SI037_S3LV_150m_DNA (SPAdes) (version 2) | ecosystem: Environmental > Aquatic > Marine >...
TCACAACTTTTTTTCATTTTTTAAATATACATAAATATAGACAGATTCAAATCGCATCAAGATGAACAATCGTACGTCGTTCGCGCTATTGACCGTTTTAACCGCAGTCGGTGCCATAACCATGTCATCAGCATATGCCGATCAGCAAGCATTTGTAAAAGATATTCTAACAGATGTTAGAATAACAGCAAATGAAGAATTGCTCAAAGATATGCCAATATCTGTTTGGACAGACAAGGCAGATTATGAACATAATGACACAATTATGGTAACAGGTCAAGTAGCAAATGTAGCTTCTGGATTTCCAGTTACTGTCACTGTTGTAAGTCCTCTAAATTCTATCGTTACAATTGATCAACTCACTGTAGCAGATGATGGTAGTTTTGAGACAACATTAAACACAGCAGGTGCAATGTGGAAATACGATGGTACCTACACCATTAAAGTAAACTATGGAAGTGCTGAAAAAAGTAACAGTGCAAAAGTTGAACTAACCGGTGGAGTTGCATATACACCAACATACTCAACACCAACAGCAAGCAAGCAATGTGGTGCTAATGAAATAACTGCAAGTGGTCAATGTGTACCATTTAATATTTCAGGTGGAACAGTAACTAGTGCAACTATCAATGCTGGTGATAATGGTTCAATTATCATTAGTATCAACGCTGAAGATGACGGAACATTAACAATAACTCCATCAAAAACAACAGCAAGTGGTATCTTCATGGTACTAGTTGATGGCGAAGAATGTAATGAGCCAGAATGTGAGATTATTGGAAACAAAGTAACAGTAATGTTCCCAGCAGGCGCTGAAATAATTGAAATAGTTGGTAGCCATGTAGTTCCAGAATTTGGTACAATCGCAGCCATGATTCTAGCAGTAGCAATTGTTTCAATAATTGCAATATCTGCAAAATCAAGACTCAGCATTATGCCAAGATACTAAAATCACAACTTTTTTTCATTTTTTCATTTTTAATAGTAAAGGAAATATACAAACATGTAGAAATTGGTTTATGAATATTAGAATATTTTATGGTATCATATTTTTAGCAATATTATCAACTGGAGTGGTTTTTGCACAAGAGGATACAGAGTCAATTATCTCTCCAATTACTGTTCAAACAGATGATAAAAATTATGATGAAGGGGACACGATTGTAATTTCTGGCAAAGTGAATACGGCTATCAAGGGAGTAAATGTAGTATTACAATTATTTACAGAAGGAAATATGATAGAGATTGCACAGATCACAATAGCTCAAGATGGCACATATTCACATACAGTACTTGCAGAAGGGCCATTATGGAAAAAATCAGGCACATATGTAGTGAGATCTTCATATGAAGTAGGCGGTGGAACAATTGCAGAAACAGAATTTAATTATTTACCAAAATCAGACATAGTTGAAACAAAAGAAAATTTTGAAGTAAATGCAGGAAATAAAGGGACGTTTGATGTAGAATATACGATTAAAGGAAGTATCGTTAAAGACATCAAAATAAATTCAAACAATTTTTCATTAGAAGTTGAAATAGAAACAACAGATGATGGATCCATCACATTGGATTTACCTAGAGAATTCATAGGTGCTGAAAAACAAGATGGAAAGGACGATATTTTCATAATTTTAATAGATGGCATAGATGTAGCATATGAAGAATCAGTTGTACTATCAGAATTAAGAAAAATAACAATTAATTTTGAGGAAGGTGATTCAAAGATTGAGATTATTGGCACTTATGTTATTCCAGAATTTGGTATAATGGTAATGATGGTTTTGATAGTAGGAATAATGACAATAATTATCAGTACCAGAAATAAATTCCAAATAAGAATTTAATTTTCAAAAGTAAAAGAATATTTTTCTTTAAATGGAGAAACTGCTCGTAGCTCTTGAACTGTTTTTTTAAGGATTTCAACAGTTTGTTCAATTTCTTTTTCATCATTAAAAATTCCAAGGGTTAACCGTAAAGATCCAGTAATTTGTTCAAGTGAAAATCCCATAGACTGTAAAACATGTGAAGCTTTTTGAGTATTAACAGAACAAGCAGAACCAGTAGATGCGGCAATACCATATTCATCAAGTTTAATAATCAAATCTTCTCCATTTACACCAAGAAATGTAAAATGAACATTATTGGGCAAACGCAATTGTGGATGACCATTCAAAGTTACTTTTGGAATAGTATCGTGAATTTTTTTAATTAAAGAATTTTGTAATTTTTCCATATGAATAAGATTTTGAGAGAGATTATTTTTTGCGATTTCACAAGCTTTTCCAAAACCCACAATATTTGCAACATTTTCAGTCCCTGAACGTAAACCAGATTCCTGACCACCTCCCAGAATTACAGGATCAATATCAACCCCATTTTTGATATACAATGCGCCTATCCCTTTAGGACCGTAAAGTTTGTGAGAGGAAATAGAAAGTAAGTCTATTCCTAATTCTTTCACATCTATTGGAATTTTACCTACTGCTTGAACTGCATCAGTATGAAAAAGAGCATTATTATCATGACATAATTTAACAATTTCAGAAACGGGTTGAATGGTGCCAATTTCATTATTTCCAAACATTATTGAAACAATACTAGTGTTCTCAGAAAGATGATTTTTTAATTCAGAAATATCAATTAAACCAAATTTATCTACTGAAACATAATGTATATCAAATCCATTTTGAGATAATTTTTTACATGGTTCTAAAATTGCATCATGTTCAATTTGAGAAGTTATGATTTGGCCAGATGATTTTTTCATAACTACACCAGTTAGTGCAGTGTTGTTTGATTCAGTACCACCAGAAGTAATTAAAATTTCAGATGGATCAGCATTAATCAATGATGCAATTTGTTTTCTTGCTTTTTCAATCGCTTTATGGGCCAATCTGCCATAACGATGAATAGATGAAGGATTACCAAATTGTTCTTTAAGATATGGTAGCATTGATTCCAATACATCATCATGAATTTTAGTTGATGCGGCATTATCCAAATATATCAATCTGCAATCACATTAATTTTTCCTGGTTTATATCCTTCCGGATCAATTTGAACTGAAGAGAATCCTATCATTTGTAATTTCTCATTAAGTTGTTTTATAATATTATCATCAAATACAGATATCATTTCTTTTTCAACCTCAATTTTTGCAATACCATTAAAATCACGTACACGTACTTGTTTTGTTTTTGTAAGCTGTTTGACAAGTATTTCACCAAATTCAATTCTAGCTAATCTTTCAGCAGTTACTCTCTGTCCCCAAGGTATTCTTGATGCTAAACAAGAGTTTGATGGTTTATCAAATACTGATAGTCCTACAGATTTTGCAATGTCTCGGATTTGAGATTTTGAAAAAGTAGTTTCAACTAGTGGGCTTCTAATTCCATTTTGTTTTAATGCCTCAATCCCAGGCCTAAAATCACCCAAATCATCAATATTTGTCCCATCGACAATTATTGAAACATCATGTTTTTTGGCTAATTCAAGTAAGTGGTCTCCCAGCTCCAATCTACAATGAAAGCAACGGGTAGAATCATTTTTTGTGAATTCTGGATTCTCTAGTTCATCATAATCTAAAAAAAGTTGTTTAATACCAATTTGTGAACAAACTTGTTTAGCAGTTTGTAATTCCTCTTTAGACAGAGTCTTGTAATCAGCAGTTACTGCAATTGCAGAATTTCCCAATGTTTGAAAAGCAGCATATGCAACAAGTGCACTATCAACCCCACCAGATAATGCTATAAACACTTTATTTTTATCACCAAACCAGTTTTTTAATTCGTCAAGTTTATTCATCAGATATTCTCCAGTTTTTTGATTTCTTTCCTTAAAATAGAATCAGTTTCTTTTATTGATTTATCAATTGAATTGGATATATTTTTCAAATCATCAAATTCTATTTTAAAATCAGTTTTTCCTTTGAACAAAGATTTTTTAAAATGCACTTTAAAGGATTGTTCGTCCAGAATTATGGAAGTTTCATGGTTTGAACGTGGAACAATAAAACGATTTGATTCAGAAATTCTTATCCCCAAAGTTCCAGTTTCAAGAACCAAAGTATCAACTATTTCATCTACTTTAATATCATCACAAATCACAGATACCAAATTTGTTGGTCTGCCTTTTTTTGTTATTCCAGGATAGATTGAAACATCTTTAGCACCTTTTAACATAATTTTTTCAATTAGATTACCCAATATTTCTCCAGAAATATCATCAACATTTGTTTCAAGTATTTTTACAGAATCAATATTAAAAGAATCATCACGACCTTTTACAATTTTTAAGACATTTGAAAAAGATTCAAAATCTTTTTGGCCTGCACCATAACCTACAGATTCAATTTTCATTGAAGGGTAAAATTCAATAGGAATATTTGTTAGATTAATCAAAATACAGGCACCAGTAGGAGTGGTTAATTCGGAATTAGAATCATTTCCTTTAATCACTAAATTTGAATTTTTAAAAATTTCAAGAATTGCACTTGCAGGGTTTGACATAGTTCCATGTGAAAATGTAACAGAGCCGCTGCCAATTGAAACCGGCAGAGACAAGATTTTCTCACCATAGAATCCCAAATCATCCAAGGCAATTGCCACTCCAACAATATCTATCAAAGTATCAATACTTGAGGCTTCATGAAAATGAACCGAGTCTTCTGGAATTCCATGTATTTTTGATTCAGCAGATATGAGAGAATTAATACAAGATTCTGAAAAATTTTTTGCTTTTTCTGAAAGCCCAAGCAGATTCACAGATTCAATAATTGCTTTTTTTATTTCTGATCCCATTCTTTCACGAGTATTTTCATCTATTTCTAAAATTAATTGTGTAGAATCTATCCCATGTTTTTGGATCTTTTGAAAATTAATTTTCTCAATAGTTGAATTTAAAAGAAATTTTTCAGATTTTTTAATACCATCAATAATTTTATTTTTTGATGCTCCTAAATCCACTAAAGAACAAAGAAGCATATCTCCAGAAATTCCTGCAATCTGTGGATCTATTACAACAACCATAATTGAAAATTGTCAAAAATGCTTATAAATTCGACTAAAAATTAATGAATTTCATTAGATTTAATTATTGAAAATTTAGAGAGTGTTTTATGATTACAATTATCGGTTCAGGGAAAGTTGGTGGGGATGCAGCATTATTCTCAGCATTAAAGCGATTAGATGATCAAATTTTGTTACTAGATGTTGCAGAAGGACTACCTCAAGGCGAGGCAATGGATATCAATCATATGCTATCTGAACAAGGAATAGATGTAGAAGTGAAGGGTTCTAATAATTTTGAAGATATGAAAGGTTCCAATGTAGTAGTAGTAGTAGCTGGTTCTGGAAGAAAACCAGGAATGACTAGAATGGATCTTTTGAAAATTAATGCAACAATTGTAAAAAGCGTAGTTGAAAATGTTAAAAAATATGCAGATAACTCCATGATAATTCCAGTTACAAATCCACTTGATCCAATGGCATACATTACTCACAAGGTATCTGGATTTGATAGAAGTAGAGTATTTGGTATGGGAGGAATGCTTGACTTATCACGATTTAGACAATTTATTCATGAAGCAACAGGTCATTCAAGAGACTCCATTAGAGCTCTTGTAATTGGCGAACATGGTGAAAATATGTTACCATTACCAAGATTTTCATCAGTTTCAGGAATTCCATTATCCACAATGCTTCCAAAAGAAAAATTAGATGAATTAATCATCAACACAAAACAAGTTGCAGCCAAGGTCATTGAACTAAAAGGTGCAACAGTACATGCTCCAGGAAATGCAATTTCAGCAATTGTTGAAGCAGTTGTAAGAGATAGAAAACAAGTCATCCCAGTTGCAACATATCTTGATGGCGAATACGGACACTCAGATGTTACAATTGGGGTTCCAGCAGTTATTGGAAAGAAGGGAGTAGAAAAAATTATCGAACTAGATTTAAATGATGAAGAAAGACAGGTGTTTGACAAAGCAGTAGACAGTGTAAAGAGTGCAATTTCAGGGATTGAAATCTAAGCATTTTTTTATCTAAACAAAGAAAAAATACTATTGGAAATTCAAGAAATTTTAGAATCATTAGAAGAAGGGAAAATTTCAATAAAAAGTGCAAAAAAACTTTTGACACTTTATTCAATTGAAGAGATTGAAGGAATTGCCAAAATTGACATCAATAGAAGGAAAAGGAAAGGAATTCCAGAAGTAGTTTTTGCAGAAACAAAAGAATTAGAAGAAATTAAAAAAATTACAAAAAAAACATTAGAGAAAACAAACTCGATCATCATATCAAGGATTAAAAAAGAAGATTATTCAAAAATCACAACATTTGCAAAAAAGCTAAAAGTCAAAATACAAGTTGGAAAAAATTCATCATCAATATTATTATTTAAAAAACCAATAAAATTTCAAGGTGGCAAAGTTGGGATTATTACAGCTGGTACATCAGACATAGGTGTAGCAGAAGAGTCCAGATTGATGTGTGAGGCAATGAACTGTAAATGTATTACAAGCTATGATGTAGGAGTTGCAGGAATTCAAAGGATATTTCCAGTTTTAAAAAAAATGATTAAAGAAGATGTAGATTGTATAATAGTTGCTGCAGGTATGGAAGGAGCTTTGGCAACACTTGTTTCTTCCATGATAGATATTCCAATAATAGGAATTCCAGTATCAGTAGGGTATGGATATGGTGGAAAAGGGATTACAGCACTTGCATCAATGCTTCAAAGTTGTTCATTAGGGTTATCAGTAGTTAACATAGATAATGGGATTGCTGCAGGTGGGATTGCTGCAAATATTGCAAATAGAGCAGTTAGAAAAAAATAATTCAAAGGAAAAATTAGACATCATACTCGTAAATCATATATAATATAGCAAAACGAAACTGTGTGATTGTCGGGTAAACGTGTTGTACTTACTGCTGATCGTAGTTTGATGACAAATTATAGAGGAAATTTTTTGTATGGTTTTATTGCATGTGGGCCATACGAGGTTTTACCTGAATGGGTTTTTGATAAAGTGTTTTGTCCTTCAGTGGAAACAGATCCAATTACAGGCGAGGCAAAGGTTGCTCAAATAGGATTAAGAAGAATTGAAAGTTCTTTAATTCAAGGAGGTTACAAACGTGAAGAAGTGTTCATAGGTCACCCAGACATGTTACACAAATCAATTGGGCCAGATACCAAAGTAGTTGGGATTAATGTAATGGATCCTCTTGGAATGGCACCAGTTACCACAACAATGTCACCAGAAAAATTATCATATGTTGCAATGAAATTTAAAAAAATGTGTGCTAGCATAATTCAACTCAAAAAGAAATATGATTTCAAAGTGGTAGTTGGAGGAAATGGAGCATGGGAATTAGCAAAATCAGACAGAATGAAGATTCACGGAATAGACACAGTTGTTGTAGGAGAAGCTGATGAACTAGCAGTTGACTTATTCCAAGATTTAGAGAAGAATGATGCACCAGAATTAATGCATTGTTTTGTAAGAAATCTTGAAAATATTCCAGTTATTGAAGGTCCTACAATTAATTCCTTAATTGAAGCAATGAGAGGTTGTGGAAGAGGTTGTGATTTCTGTGATGTCAATAAAAGATCAAAGAAGGATTTACCCATAGAAAGGTTACAGCATGAAGCAAAAACAAATCTAGATTATGGATTTGATTCAATTTGGTTGCATTCAGATGAAATGTTACTTTATGGATGTGATAATAGAGATTTCATTCCCAACAGAGATTCAATTACAGATTTATGGAAATCACTAAAGGGACTGGGTGCAAACTTTATTGGAACAACACATATGACATTCTCTGCAGTTGCTGCAGATCCAACATTAATGCAACAAATTTCACATATCAATGGACAAGACAAGTCAGGAAGATGGCTTGCAACCAATTTAGGAATTGAAACAGTTTCACCAGATATGGTTAAAAAACACTTAGGAGTAAAAACAAGACCATTTTCAACTGACGAATGGGGTAGTGTAGTAAGAGAAGGTGCAAAAATTCTAAATGACAATCATTGGTTCCCAGCTGCCACAATCATAATCGGATGGCCAGATGAAACTCCAGATGATGTTCAATTTACCATTGATATGATGAGTGACTTTAGAGAGATGAACTTTAGAGGATTAGTAGCACCGTTACTTTATCAAGACTTTAGTGAGAAAAATTCAATGCATTTTGGAAATTTGAATGAAGCACAATTTACACTGTTTTGGAAATGTTGGGAAAACAACCTTCGTGTCATTAATGACATCATTCCAATTATTCTTAGAAATAAAACATACGGTCCACCAATGAAGGTTTTCATGTACGGTATTCTCAAAGCAGGAACTTGGGCAATTATGAGATATCTCAGAGGTCTTTGTAAAGATCTCTTTAATGGAAGAACTCCAGATCAAATTATTGATAAATATGCAAGAAGTAGATCTGTATCTGCTCCAAAAATTCAGACAAAAAAACTATAATTTTTGAATAGCGATATCTGCTATAGTATTTCGTTTTGGAGTTATAGAAATAAAATAAACTTTGTCTGCTCTCTCAATACTTTCAACTTTTTTGTAAGATTTTGATGTAACATCAAATTCATAAATTCCTGGTTCAAGTGAACCGTTAGCATAAAGCATCAAATATGTTTCTCCAGTAGAAGGACTTAATGGAATAAAAGACATTATGTTTTCCTTGTAAGAATTAATCGGAATGGTATTTTTCATAGGTGGTGCTGCAGCTGCCAAATACATAAAGAAATCTTCAACAGTTTCAAATTCCTCGTATTCAAATTGCATTAACAAATGTTACAAGATTCAGTATAATAACCTATTAGAATTAAACAGGAATTATTTTCTAGATTTGAAATGTTTGTAAGATTGGATTCCAAAGAATGCTGGTGCTGCAATATACATTCCCAAGTTTAATGCAATTACAGAGATACCTAGTCCCAAAACTTCTGCTTCTGAATTAGTATCAGCCAAAGTCATGATAGATAACGTGGATATCATAGGTGTGATAAATGCTCTAACTGCTTCTTGGAACATTGGATTCTCTCTTTCCATATCGGCAATTGTTGGTGAGAATGAATAGTATAATTGGTTAAATCCTGTCATAAATGATGCACCTGCACTAGTACTCATTACAGTATTATCTCTAATTTCTCTCAAGAATTGAACTTGCGGTGCTAATTCAGATCCATATGCTGCAGTAGCAATTAGACAACCACCGCCACCTGTTGGTTTTGTAGGTGTATCAAGTTGACAAATTCCATTTGCATCTGCATGTGTTCCTGCACCACATTGTACTTCTGGTTCTACAACTGGTTCTGGTTCTACAACTGGTTCTGGTTCTACAACTGGTTCTGGTTCTACAACTGGTTCTGGTTCTACAACTGGTTCTGGTTCTGGTTCTACAACAACAGGTGTTGTTCCAGAACCACCAGTATAAACAAAAGTACTGGTAATTTTTTGAGCACCATATTGTGCTCTAATTTCATAATCACCATTAACAGCCATAGTACCACCAGCTTTTACAGTGGTTGAATAGCTGCCATCAGAACTAGGAATTACTTGTGCAATAGTTACAATGTTTCCATCAGGACTAACAACTACAATAGTTACAGATTGAGTGAATTGGGCTAGCGTCTTAATCATACCAGAAATTACAATAAGATCACCATTTGCATAAGAAGGTAATTCGGATGAAACAGATAATGGAAGTCCATCAGTTTGAGCATATGTGGCATCAGTTAAACCATAAGATAGAATTGAAATAGACAATAATGCAAATGCCAAAAATCCCATTAGTTTCATTTTCATTTTGATTCAGGAATTATCAGTATTTATGTTTTCAATCAAAGAAAAATTGACCCCATTATATTCGAATTATGCCTTTTTTGACCAAATATTGAATTGATTTAACAAATTCATTTTGAGGAATTTTATCATCAGCCCACCATTTTGCATTGTTTTTTATCCAATCAGGGATTTTTTGATCAAAATAATTCATTTCAGAAGGAGTTACAGAAATAATTCCAATTTCAATAAGATGTTTAATTCCATCAAGAAATTCATCATCAGAAATACTATCAGAAGACCACCATTTTGCATTGTTTTTTATCCAATCAGGGATTTCTTCTGAAACTACAGAAAACGATAAAGTTTCAAGATTTTTGTCATCATATGAAAGTTGAATAAAATAGGTACCAGGTAAAGAATTAGAATTTACAGTGAAAATTGATTTGTAACCACCACTATTACTTAGAGTTGCAGCAAAATTTTGATTTGTCCCATCAGGATTTGTAAGTGATATAGATAATGGTGTTCCACGTTTTTGGTGTTCAATACTTCCAGATAAAATAATTTCTTTAACAGAACCAATGTCAGGCAATAGTATTTTATCTTGGTTTAATTTTGCAGGACTGAAAAACGAAATACCTGTTTGTGAACGTAACAAGCTAGAAATATTTTCATTACCAAAAGCATCACGTGAATCATAATAACGTGCATCAAGACTTCCACCTGCAGGTGAAATTAATTTGGAACCTGTTTTGTCACAAATTTGAGAAGGCATTTTAAAAACACCTTCAAAAACTCCAGTGCTTGGACCGGTTTCAACAAGTGTAAATCCAGTAGATGCTAAACCTCCATGTTCAACACCATTTACAGTACAACGTTTGTAGCGAATGTCTTTGAGTTTGATCTCCAATAAAATTTCACCATCTTTTCCTACAGTGTCAACATTAGCAGAGTTTGAATCATTAATTGTTGAATAAATTTCAACAGTATCACTTTTTAGATTAAGATCAGAATCTTTAAGCGTGATAGTAACTGGATGACCAAATCTAAGTGTGTTAGATTGGGTAGAGACAACTCCAGAATGTGTAGAAATATCAGATTTGATAGAAGTTGTTGTAGTTACACCAGTAGCATCTAAATCAGAATATGAAATTGCAATACCTTCTTCATCAATCAATCTATCAGTTACAATAATTTTTATTTCATCATCGATGGTCTGAATAGTCTGAATGAAATTTGGATCTAGTATGTTCAATTGATTGGTTACAGCATATTCAAAAGTGCCATCAAAAATAGAGGAATTATCCAAAGTTTCTTCTAATTCAAAACGATAAATTGAATTGTTTATACTATCATTATTTTGTAATCCAAAGGAAAAAAAGTCTAAAACAATAGGTTGATTATTTACTTCATTAGAAACAGAAATTACACCAGTACTATCATCAGAAGTATCAAAATCAATTAGTAGAAATACATTTCCAGTATTGGTCGCTATTGCTGTTACATCAGCATCGTCAATTCGTATAAATCCTTTAGATGATGAAATATCACCAGCATCAAGTATAGTTACAGAAGAAGTTCCAAGAGTTCCAAAAGAAAGAGAAAAAGATGTATCACTAAAATCAGAAACTCCAAAATCATTTTCAAAGGATCTCAAATCATAATTTATCCAGTTTGTGCCATTAGTATTAGATTCAGAAGAATCAAGTAAAAGTGAGGATAGTGATGATGCAGAAAACCCTAGATTTAGTGAAAATACCTCAAATGAGCCAGTACCAGTGGTGTCAATTATCAGTCTATCAGAATTTGAATCAGGTACGGATGAAGTTGCAGATGTAGCTGCTCCAATAGGAGTGGTTGCATAAAAATTTGAATTTTGGGCATTTTCCAAAGTAAAAGGATTTCCAATAGTGACAGTAGGGATGAGGGCTGTTGCTCTAAATACATCCAAATCATCACGAGCTCCAGTGTTTAGATTTTGATCAGGATCATTCAAAATAACATCATATTCCATTCCAGGATTTAAAGAACCCCCATTTCCAATAGATAGTACAGGTTCGTCCCCAACTGAAACAGAAGAAGTCGAGAATCCAGTTAAAACTGAAACAGATTTTTCATTGTAAGTGATTTGTCCAGTTTGTCCACGTGGGGCATTACTAAGAATACCAATTACAGAATTATCACTAGAATCAAAACTTTCAAAAATTCCAGAGTTGGGTTCTTGTTCAACTAGTGTAACAATATTTGAAAATGTATTTGAAACTCCATCAGTGTCAACTGAAGAGTCAGGTTGATCATTGTTTGTTTGTAATTCAATTACGTTTCCAAGAGTTAAAGAAAGTTTACCATTATTTTTAAAATTCAAGTTTGAAAGATTAGGAATTAAATCAACCAATCCTGCATTACCATTTGCATCATTATTTCCAGAACTATCAAATGCTTGATAAAATGTTGAGGGATTTGAATCAATATCAAACGTCCAAGAGTCTTCATCTGTTGGATCCTGATTTAATTGAAAATCATTTACAGTAATAAAAACTTCAGAATTTACAGGGTAAAGAACCCTATCAAGACTCAAAGAGATATTTTCCATATCATCATATTCAAGTGAAACTTGTTGTTGGGAACCCCCAGGATTGTATTTAATGGTAACATCATCAAAGGAATAAAGTTGAATTAATGGCCAAGCATCAGAATCCAATCCAATTTGTCCAACTGGTATGTTAGAATTAGTATTGATAGATTTTGCTTTTCTAACTACATTATTCAAATTTGCAGAACCAGTTGGGGAACCAGTACATGTAGTTAATGATGAATCACCATTCTTAAAACCAGTTAAACCATCAGATTGAGGTACTGCAACGCCATCAGTTTCAGAAAGAGAAATACCAAATACTGAAGATGCCGTATCCCTACTACAAAAAACACCAAAATCTAGACCTTTACTAGCTAAACCAACTGTAGAATCTGCAATTTTTGCTTTTTCAACATTTGCAAAGTACGCATACCAATTACCATCAGTTGCCTGAACCATTCTCAATGTTTTTCCATTAAGTGTAACGTCAGGTTCACCCTTACCTTGATCAGTATCAGACAAATTTGAATCTCGAATTACAACTTCAATTACCATTGAACCCGAAAAATAATTATCAAATTGAGAGTTTTCAGCAGATACAAACAAGTTTGGATTACTTGACGCCTCAGCATCAATAGCAGGAACAAGTAGTATTATTGAAAAAATTACCATTAAAGAAAAATATCTCATGTCCAACATGCCTAAAATCCAATTTTCTCACAAATAACGTTGTCGTATCATTTCTTCTTAGAAAACGGTAATACATGATTCAAACTATC
>Ga0209556_1001370_pt1 | contig 13126 bp, 8 predicted proteins | sample SaaInlV_150m_DNA_5_FD_184652 | JGI IMG/M metagenome (GOLD analysis project Ga0209556, IMG submission 184652) | Marine microbial communities from expanding oxygen minimum zones in the Saanich Inlet - SI037_S3LV_150m_DNA (SPAdes) (version 2) | ecosystem: Environmental > Aquatic > Marine >...
CATTATTATTCACTCTTTTTATAATACCGTATGTAATCCATACCATTTCTTTTAGTTTACCTCTGTCAGCGTCATCATATAGGTTTGGATTAAAGTCGTAAGTATTTTTATCACTTCTCCCATTAAACATATTAACACCAACATGAAAAATTTTATCATTACGCATTATTCCGTTTAAAGAAAGCGATGCACCATTTTGACCCATCCCTAAACCTAAACCAAATTGATTTTGACCAAAGATAAGAGTTGGTACAAATAATATGACCCAGAGGCGTTTCAATTATAGATTGTTTATTTTACGCAATTAAGATATTTAAGAATAAAATCTTGCTTGTCATCATCAATTAAAACATCCGTATAATATTCTGTACCTTGAATCCTTATCATTTCTATTTTCATAGTATTAAGTTTCAACCAATCTTCTTCAGATAATAAAAAACTCTCAAGCGCATCGTTATTTGAGTATATGAATGTGGTAAATTGTAGATTATCGCCACAATCAATTTTCCCTCGATGAGTTAATTCAATGAACTCCCCGTCAGATAATTTTAATTTTGCAGTCGAAGTATGTTGTGAGAGGCAACCAACATCGCCAAATCCAGTTAAAACTAAAGCGATTAATTTGACATTCTTTTTATTATTCGCTCTTAATTGGAACTTTACAATATTTCCCAATTTAGTCTTTCCAAATTTTATTTCCTTAGTCCATAAGTTTTCATCACCACTAAAAGCATCAACCTCGTTTTTATTATAGTTACAGTTTACTTCGATATTTTTAGTGTTAATTTTCTCAATATTTTTGAACTCCCAAGTTCCATTATCGTGTAAAATAACGATTTTACCTGCCTGTGTTTTCACTTCAATATCTTGTGCGTAGACAAGTCCAACCAATATGAATTGAAAAATTAGTAATACTTTCTTCATGATGATCTCCTTTATATGAGCCAGAGGCGTTTCATACAGGAAATTACAAATAATTACTAACCAATGTGGGTGTCTCTTTTATAAACAAAAAAGCCCTCTTTATAGATCACACGGTATATATATACCCCCTATCGTTATATGCGGGAAGTGAGGTCAATGAGGGGTTGTGTCCCGTAAAAGGGTGAATAGAAAGTCCTATGTATTATTGAATTAAAGTCCCATTTAAAATTGACAGTATTCATTCATTCCCTATTAATGACATGATTTGGCACTGGATTAGTCTATTTTAACCCTTTTGATGCTTTCTACTGTTAAAAAATAAATATAGTTGTTTTGTGCATTATTGTGCCCTGCTTCTTCTCCACAATTCATTACTTCTTCTGTCCATTTTCGCACCAAAAAGTCGGTTCACCTATTTCTTTATTTGAGCCAGAGGTGTTTCATACTACCAATTACAGATAATTACCCAATAATGTGTGTGTCTCTTTCATAAACAAAAAACCTGCGTGTGTAAAGAACTAACGCATATAGGCGGATACGGGTGGATATATGCGGGAAGTGGGGGTACCCCATGGGGGTGTCCCGTACAGTGTCCCGTAAAATGGTGTCCCGTTTTGACGGTCGAATGGCATTGATTGAATCTATATGATAAAACAAAAGCCCCTCAATAAAGAAGGGCTTCATGTCAGTCAGAAGTGGTTTCTGACGAGTCGGGGTGAAAGGATTCGAACCTTCGACCTCCTGCTCCCAAAGCAGGCGCGCTAACCGGGCTACGCTACACCCCGAATTTCTTTTATCTTGATACTTTAAAACTTTTCTTGGGTGAGTGATGGGACTTGAACCCACGGCCTCCTGGGCCACAACCAGGTGCTCTAACCAGCTGAGCTACACCCACCATTCATATTCAATTAAACATGTTCAATTGAAGCCGGGGAAATTAGGTGAATTGTTATGACTTACAAAAAAGAATTTACGGGAACTTTTACTAATCATTTTCTATTCAACATGATAGTTTTAGGACGGAATTATTGTAATTTTTCATATGCGCCTTCTCACCAGATACATCCTCAAGCAGTTATTTCTGCCATTTTTCTTTTCATTATTAATTATTGTATTTATTTTATTTACCCAATTTCTCCTCAGAGCTATTGATCGATTTTTAGGTAAAGGGCTCGATTTGGGCACCATTTTTGAATATCTATTTCTAAATCTGGGGTGGATCACCGCATTGGCTGTTCCCATGGCTGTACTCATCGCCGCCCTCATGGCCTTTGGGCAATTTTCTGAAGATAATGAGATTACGGCTATGCGCGCCTCAGGGATTAGTTTTCTTACTATCGTTCGTCCAGCTATTATTTTAGGTTTTGGTATCGCCGGTGTCTTAATCCTTTTCAACGCATTCATTATGCCCGAAATGAACTTTAAAGCACGAATGCTTTCTGGAGATATTTATCGTAAACGTCCCGACCTCAATATTGAACCGGGGTATTTCATGGATGATTTGCCCGATTACAGTATGATTATCCGAGATAAAGAAGATAAAATCTTAAAAGATGTGCGCATTTTTAGCAAGGGCATTGGCGAAACTCAAACCAGCATCCATTCTAAAACAGGGAACCTCACCACTATTGACGATGCCATCCTTCTCACCTTATTTGATGGTGAAATTCATGAGTTAGATCTAAAAGATTATGGTAACTATCGGCGCATCGAATTCGGTAAACATATTATTACCATCCCTGCCGACGATTTATTTTTGAACCGCCGAGACACCACCAGTCGATCTGATCGGGAAATGACAATTCAAATGATCCTAAATAAAAAGGCGGACATAAACAATCGTGTAGAAATCGTTCGAAGTCGGGTGGGTCGGGCATTTCTTAGAACGAAAATGGACAGCATCATACCCCCCAACTTTGAGACAGCCACACTGGCATTGATGACGTTTCAAAATAATTATACCTCAGATACGACCCATACCAAGGATGAAATTTACCGATTAGAGAAAGATATTGGTATTGCCAAACGACAGCTACGAAATGAATACAACCTGCTTCGAAGCTATAAAAAATCTTTCAATAAATATTCGGTGGAATTACATAAAAAATTCTCACTCCCTGTGGCGTGTATCCTTTTTATAATGACGGGCACATCTTTGGGGGTTCTTTTTAAAAAAGGCGGATTTACCATTGCCACCAGCCTATCCTTCGGCTTTTTTCTCGTCTATTATATCTTTATGATTGGTGGAGAAGATTTAGCAGATCGGACCATTGTTTCACCCCTGGTTGGTATCTGGACACCCAATGCATTGCTGTTTATTATCGCCGCATACCTATTGATACATACCGTGAGAGAGCAACCGCCATTACGCATCAGTTTTAATATTTTTAACCGATTTAAAAAGAACAAAGATGAACTCGAATCAACTGGTACAGCTTAAAAAAGCTGGGGAAATAATTCCAAAATCTGAATTAGAATCATTTATTACCGCCTATGTAAATGAATCAATTGGGGATGATGAAATGACCCCTTTCTTAAAAGCTGTTCACGCCAATGGCATGACGGATGAGGAAACCATTATACTCACAGATATTATGCTAAACTCCGGTGATCGAATTCATTTTTCCGGCATGGATCCCTACGTGGCGGATAAACATTCTACCGGTGGCGTAGGTGATAAAGTTTCCATGGTATTGGGTCCCATAATGGCCGCAGCTGGTTTGGCCATCCCCATGCTAACCGGCAGAAGTTTGGGCCATACAGGTGGCACAACCGACAAGTTTGAAACCATCCCCGGATATCAAACCAGCCTCACCCTAGAACAGTTCAAAGCCAATGTGGAAACTGTAGGCATTTGCATTATGGGACAAACCGAAACGATTTGCCCTGCTGATCGTAAAATATATGCCCTTCGAGATGTGACGGGGACCATCGATTCTATCCCACTCATTTCCGGTTCCATCATGAGTAAAAAAATTGCAGAAGGCATTCAAGGATTGGTCTTGGATATTAAAACGGGCAATGGTGCTTTCATGAAAACTGTGGATGAAGCACTATCTCTGGGGCGAATGCTTCAAATGGTGGGTGAAGCCTTTGGCGTCAAAACAGATGTGGTATATTCCAGTATGAATCAACCCTTGGGACGCACCGCCGGGTTATGGTGCGAAATGGCTGAATCCATCGATGCATTACAGGGTGATGGTGAAAAAGACCTGATGAAAGTTGTTTTTGAACTGGGGAGTAAACTGCTGGTTCAGGCCGGCATCACCCGGAGTGAAACATCTGCAATATCCATTCAAGAAAATCTAGTGCAGAGCGGAAAAGCTTACGAAAAATTTGAAGAAATGGTCGTTGCCCAAGGTGGTGATTTATCCAATGCAAGTCAACTGCATCAACCCAGATTTGAAAAAACTGTTTATGCTGAATCATCCGGGTATATCGAATTTATGGACACATTAAATATCGGCTGGGCCGGTGTAGCTTTGGGATGCGGGCGACGCCAAAAAGATGATAGACTTGATCCCACAGCCGGAATTGAATTTAAAGCCAAAATCGGAGATAAAGTGGCAAAGGGTGATCCCTTATTTTGGTGCTTCAATTCTAATGAAAATCAATTGAATTCTGCTATAAATTCCTTGCAGGATTCTGCCCGAATTGGGCCGGAGAAAACGATCCACAAGTTATTTTTTAACAATTAGGAGGTACCCATGGATAATGCCTTTAAAAAGCTGTCTTCAGCTAATTCGTCAGTTATATTGGAAGGATTAAATGAAATTGAAAATGAAATATCCAATGGTGTGCCGGAAGAAAAACTCCCCATCATGCTCGATGCGGTAACCTCTCTATTTTATATTGATGCATTTGACCGACCCGATTTGGCTGCTGTTCTCAAAAAAGCCATGGAAACTGTGGCCAAAATGGGTGCGGTGGCGGTTCCCCTCGTATTGGAAAAAGTCATTGATGCAGATATTAAAGCAGAATTGAATTTTGGTCGCGCTTGTGGTCTCATGGATGAAAATGCGATTCAACCACTCATGGATGTTCTCTCATCGAAAGACAGTTCGGATAAAATTGCTTTTGCCCTCTATGCGTTAGGAAAAATTCAATCTCCCAAAATTGTGGCAGTACTTCCATTAATTCTGGAAAAAGTAAATAGCCCCCAAAAGGAATGTGAAGATACAGCTGTCCGAGCATTGGGAAAAATCTGTGAAAATATGAATCCCGACGATGTAAATACAGATTTTCGCGAATCTATGTTTAATGCATTGGTAAGTAAACTATCCCACGGAAACGATGTGATTCGATCCAAAGCAATCCGAAACTTAGGAAAACTGATTCGCTTTGGTTTTGCGAACGATATTCAAACAAAAGAAATAATGACAAAAGTGAAACAGGCCATGGGCCTAGATGAAAATCGGCAACTTGATCCCGCATTCCTCGTTCGCCGGGAAGCCCAGGAGATTTTAGACCTAGCTTAATTTCGACGGTGGACTTTACACAATTGGGATGGTTCCGTTCCCTTTATAAATATTTCCGATTCTAGGGGACATAAATTCGTGGGTTTATCTTTTGTCAAGGAACATATTTCAACATGAATGACCCCATCAGGTCGTTCGAATTTTTCCCGTTTTAATCCAAGGGTATCATGCGCAGCTGTCATGAATCGTGCCCACGCAGGTAGGGCGGCACGAGAGCCATCCTGGCCCTCACCTAAACTGACTCTGGGATCATCCACGCCGACCCAGACGCCTGCAGCCAATTGTTTTGAAAATCCCACAAACCATGCATCGGTCCAGTTTTGGGTTGTGCCCGTTTTCCCACCCGCAGGATGGTAAAAATTATGGCGCCAACGGGCACTGCCGCCTGTCCCTGCATCCATGACAGTCTGAAGCAGAGATGTCATCAAATACGCCGATTCTTCCCTTAGCACTTCTTCTCGTATGGGGAAATATTCTTTAATCAGATTTCCATAACGATCCTCAATTTTACTAATCCCAAATGGTTGGTTTAATACACCCTTATTTGCAAATGCAGAATAGGCATTCACCACATCCAGTAAATAAACTTCTGAGGTCCCCAAGGCGATGGCATCCACCGCACGAATGTTTGTACGGAGACCCATACGTTCTGCAGTCGCTTTTACTTCTGTCGCCGGCACCAACTCTTTCACCACACGAACCGCTACTAAATTTACTGACTTCCTGATGCCCTCTCGAAGGGTGGTTAACCCACTGGTCGTTCCATCATAATTTCGAGGCATCCACTTTTCCCATTCTCCTTCCGAATTCAATACACGTAAGACCAATGGTTGATTCAAAAGCTGTTTTGTCACCGGATATCCATTATCAATGGCAGTTGTATATACAAATGGTTTAAAAACAGAGCCGGGCTGACGCTTAGCCTGCACGGCGCGATTGTATTGATCATGATAATCAGGCCGGCCACCAACCATGGCCAAAATGGCACCCGTTGTGGGATCCAACACAACAAATGCACCCTGGACCAATAATTTATTTCGAAGGTCTTCATATAAAATAGAATCACCTCTCATCATCATTTTCACCGTATCCTCAGGATAAATACCTAAATAAGCCAACTGAGAAAACTCTTCATCATCGTTAAACAATCGTTTATTTAATTTATCCTGGTTACTTTTGATGGATTTCATTAACGATGCTTCAGCAATATCCTGAAGGCGCGTATCCAACGTCGTGTAAATCTTGAGCCCGTCGCGATAAATATTCACCCCAAGGTGATCGTCTTCCTTTTCCATTAACCGGCGAATATATTCGGTAAAATAGGGTGCGGTACCCTTCGCTTGGAATTCTATCACCTTTTCCACTTCAATCGCACGGGCTTCAGAATAAATATCTTTTGTAATAAAACGTTGATCACGCATGACTCTCAGCACTACGTTCCGTTTATAATGGGCACGCTCAGTGTGCCGGACGGGTGAATATCTCGCCGGGGCCGGAAGGATGCCCACTAACATGGCAGATTCGCCTAGGGTTAATGCAGAAGCGCTTTTACCAAAATACCTTTTGGCTGCGGCCTGTACACCATACGTACCGTGACCAAAATGAACATTATTTAAATACATCTCCATAATTTCGTTTTTGGTATAGGTACGTTCAATTTGAATGGCGGTAATGATTTCTTTAATTTTTCGCACGATTGTTTTCTTGAAACCAATCGTATCATATAGGGTTCGAGCCACCTGTTGGGTCAGAGAACTAAAACCCTGTTCATAACTGAAACTAATGAGATTAATAACCACCGCCCGAAATACATCCCGCATTGAAATACCCCAATGATCATAAAACCGACGATCTTCTGATGCAATTAGCGCATTTTTCATATTATTTGGGATTTTATCGATACTGATAAAAATGCGTTTTTCCAGGTATAATTCGTCCAGAATTTCTCCATCGGCGGAATAAATGCGCGTCACCAGATCTGGATCATAGTTTTCTAATTGATCTAATGAAGGCAGGTCTTGGGCTAAATAAAAAATATAGACAAAAATGACCAACATACCCGTTACAGCAAGTATGGTTGCATTTTTTATATACTTCATCCAGTTTGAAATGGAAAGTTTGAATGCCATAATGAAATTTAAGTCAATGCCCGAAATAGAATCGGTATGAACTTGATAAAGTTAACTCAAAGAACCGGTTTCGGTTCCAAAGCAATCAGGATTTAAGTTTTCCCGGTTTAATCATTTTTTCTGGTTGAACCAACCGATCAAAATCTTCTCCACTCAAATAACCCAACGCAATAATAGCCTCACGCAAAGATGACTTATCCTTGTACGCTTTTTTGGCCACTTCTGCTGCTTTGTCATATCCAATATGAGGATTCAAAGCAGTGACTAACATGAGTGAATTGTATAAGTTAGAATGAATTCTTTCTTCATTGGCTTCAATCCCATCCACTGTGTGGACTCGGAATGAATCACATGCATCCGACAAGAGTCGAATGGATTGAATAATGTTATACGCAATCACAGGTCTGTACACATTCAATTCGAAATTTCCACTGGCACCAGCAATAGAAATGGTCATATCATTCCCCATTACCTGGGTACACACCATGGTCATGGCTTCACATTGCGTTGGGTTCACTTTCCCCGGCATAATGGATGAACCTGGCTCGTTGGCAGGTATCAAAATTTCACCAATTCCGGAGCGGGGTCCACTGGCCAGCCATCTCACATCATTGGCAATTTTAAACAAAGACCCGGCAACTGTTTTTAACGCACCTGATAATTCAACAATACTGTCTTGCCCACCCAATGCTTCAAATTTATTTTCCGCTGTTTTAAAGGGCAGCTCCGTTATAGATGAAATTTCTTCCGCAACCATGGACCCGAATTCTTCAAAAGAATTTATTCCTGTTCCCACTGCTGTACCACCCATGGCGAGTTCATAACAATGATCCATCGCCCTTTCCACTCTGGTGATGCCATGGCTCAGCGCTGAAGCATACCCAGAAAACTCCTGTCCCAAACTCAAGGGAGTTGCATCCTGAAGGTGTGTGCGACCCAATTTGATAATCGAATCGAATTCGTTCGCTTTCTGAGAAAGACTATCTCTTAATTTTGTGAGTTCAGGTAATAATTGATTGACCGATGCTTCAACAGCTGCAATGTTAATTGCTGTTGGAAACGTATCATTTGTAGACTGCCCCATATTTACATGATCATTGGGATGGACAGGATTCTTACTTCCCAATGCTCCACCCAACATTTCAATCGCACGATTGGCAATCACTTCATTAAAATTCATATTGGATTGGGTTCCGGATCCGGTTTGCCAAACCACCAGTGGAAAGTGGTCATCCAACTTTCCGTCAATCACTTCATCGGAAGCACTTCGAATAGCCGTGGCAAGATTTGAATCTAATTTACCTGCTTTTTCGTTGACCGTTGCCGCTGCTTTCTTCAGAATACCATAGGCTCGAATCAATTCACGTTGAAATCGTTCTCCGCCAATTTTAAAATTATTCAAAGATCTTTGGGTTTGGGCACCATAGTATTTATCAGCCGGTACTTCCAAAACACCCATACTATCATTTTCTTTGCGGTATCCCATAATATTTATTCCTTATTCGACGATCCAGGTATCTCCTGAATTCAGGATATCCTGAACAGATTTTTTATCTGATTTTTTTATAGCCTCATTAATCTGTGCCATCATTAAATCTTCATACGTTACAGATTCTATCGCATATAGCACGCCAATGGGATCTGGAAAGTCTGATTGATAAGTCAAGTTTGATAATAGTGATGCAATTACATAATCAGATTCATCATGTACCAACACATCATCCAATCCCCATTTATCTCCAATTTCCACGATAATCGGTTTGTTTCCATCCAATCGAATGCCTTTATTCTTTTCAGACCCAAACACCATTGGCTTCCCATCTTCTAACCATAGAACACTGTCTGCTTTTGTTCCTTTATCTGTGAGAGACGTGTATGCACCATTATTAAAAATATTGCAATTTTGATATGTTTCGAGAAATGATGTGCCTTTATGCCCATAAGAACGTGTAATCATTTCTTGCATATGTTTGGTTTCTCTATCAATTGTTCTCGCTACAAATGTAGCGCCAGCACCCAGAACCAAAGTTAGGGGGTTAAATGGACAGTCCAGAGATCCCATTGGGCTTGATTTGGTTATCTTCCCTCTTTCGGATGTGGGAGAATACTGTCCTTTGGTTAATCCATAAATTCGGTTATTAAACAACATAACATTGATGTCCAAATTTCTTCTCATTAAATGGATGGTGTGATTTCCGCCAATCGAAAGTCCATCACCATCACCAGTAACCACCCATACCGATAGATTTGGGTTGGCTAATTTTACACCAGAAGCAATGGCTGTGGCCCGTCCATGGATCGTATGAAACCCATAGGTGTTCATGTAATATGGGAACCGACTGGAGCAACCAATCCCAGAAATAAAAACAAAATTTTCTTTCTTAATACCCAATTCCGGGAACACTTTTTGCGTTTGAGCCAGGATAGCATAATCACCACAACCTGGACACCAACGTACCGATTGATCTGAAGAAAAATCCGCCCGACTATATGTTTGTACTGCTGAATCTGCCATGGACTTAACCTATTAATTCCTTTACTGTTTTTTCTATGTCTGAAGAACTGATTGGTTTCCCTCGAACTTGATTTAAGCCTTTTGCGTCAACCAGATATTCTGCACGAATAATTTGAATAAGTTGACCAAAATTTATTTCTGGTATTAATACATGTTTAAATCCCATTAAAATTTCACCTAAATCCTTTGGCAATGGGTTGACCCATCGTAAATGCACATGGCTGACTTTCTGCCTGTCTTTCTGTAGTGATTCTGCCGCAGCCCGACAGGAGCCCATGATGCCCCCCCAACTGAGAATTAACACGTCTCCACTCTTATCTCCATAAATTTCAGTAGGATCAAATTCTTGGGTAATTGATTCAACTTTTTTCGCCCGGGTTTCAACCATATAGTGATGATTTTCTGGATCATAACTTACATTACCAGTCACATCTTCTTTTTCGAGACCGCCAATTCGATGTTCCAATGCTTCCGTCCCAGGAATTGCCCAAGGCCGTGCTAATGTATCTTTATCCCTTAAATAAGCCATAAACTGACCATCCAAAAGATCAGATTTGTCTGCAAACTTTACATCAAATGGAATTAAATCATCCAACTCGGGTACCTGCCATGGTTCAGAGCCATTTGCCAAATATCCATCGGTTAAAACGATAACTGGCGTCATATATTTTACGGCAATTCGACATGCTTCATAGGCTGCGAAAAAACAATCTCCCGGTGTTCCGGGTGCAATAATTGGGATAGGTGCTTCTCCATTCCGACCATACATAGCCTGAAATAAATCCGATTGTTCAGTTTTAGTGGGTAAACCTGTACTTGGGCCACCGCGCTGGACGTTCACAATAACCATGGGTAATTCCGCAATAACAGCCAATCCCATTGCTTCACTTTTTAAAGCAATTCCAGGGCCCGAGGTGGCTGTAATACCAAGATCCCCTGCGAAGGCTGCACCAATAACGGATCCCATTCCAGCGATTTCATCTTCAGCCTGGAATGTTTTAATACCTAAATGTTTCCATGCAGACAATGTATGTAATATATCACTGGCTGGCGTAATCGGATAACCACCGTAGAATAAATTAAGCTTGGATTTTTCCGCAGCTGCAGCCAACCCCAATGAGATGGCATAGTTTCCCACGACATTTCGATATGTACCTGCAGGCAAACTGGCTTTATCAATTGTATACCGAGTCATAAATATTTCGGTGGTTTCACCATAATTATATCCTGCATCCAACGCACGAATATTGGATTCTACCAATTCAGGCCGTTTACCAAATTTGATGCCTAACCAATCTTTCGTCGGTTTCATCGGACGGTCATAAATCCAAAATAACAATCCCAACGCAAAAAAGTTTTTAGAGCGATCCACCGTTTTTGCTGGTAACCCCATATCTTTACATGCCAGGGAAACCATTTTCCCCATTTCTACAGAATAAACAGTATAGTAATCTTCCAAAGAATTATCCTCAAGAGGATTGGAATCATATCCGGCCAATTTCAAATTTTTTGATGAAAATGCGTTGGCATTACAGATAATCGTGCCACCGGGTGCCAATTCTTTTTGATGCACTTTTAATGCTGCAGGGTTCATTGCTACCAGCACATCGGGTTTATCTCCCGGTGTATGAATATCTTTAGAACTAAATTTTATTTGAAAAGCACTGACTCCTGCAACCGAACCGGCAGGCGCACGTATTTCTGCAGGATAATCTGGTAGGGTACTTAGGTCGTTCCCAACGATAGCTGTCGCTTCTGTAAAACGAGTACCTGTGAGCTGCATTCCATCTCCTGAATCTCCGGCAAATCGAATAACAACTTCATCCACCTGTAGCGTGGTTTTACTCATGAATTTTCCTTGATATTTTTAACTATAATATTATTTCGGTAGGATTGAATATATTTCCCGCGAATTGGGTTTTTCTGATTTAAAATCATTGAATAACATATTATTCGGCTATTTGCCAAGTCTGAATTTACAGACCTGATTTAACTGAAAACAATCGATTGTAAACAAAATTTAATATAAAAATTAGAAGCCCTTTATCCGCCTCACTTTCTTTACCTAAATTCTAACTATGAAAAAGATTGATCAAATTAAACTGACTCAGTACTCACACGGCTCCGGTTGAGCCTGTAAGATCGGTCCAGAGGACCTTGCCCAGGTACTGGGCAATCTTGAGACAATGACCAGTGAAAATGTAATCGTTGGATTTAATGGATCCGACGACGCGGCTGTGGTGCGTCTTAACGATGGTAAATTGATTGTGCAAACAGTCGATTTTTTCACACCGATTGTCAATGACCCATATCAATTTGGTCAAATAGCCGCTGCCAATTCCTTATCCGATATTTATGCAATGGGAGCCATCCCAAAGTTTGCGCTCAATATTGTCGGGTTTCCAATTAAAGATTTGCCAAAAGAAGTCCTGATAGAAATTCTTCGCGGCGGAACGGATAAAGCCAAAGAGGCAGGTATCCCAATTGTTGGCGGCCATTCTATCGATGATATAGAACCGAAATATGGATTGGTTGTCACAGGAGAGATAGCTGAAAACAAATTGGTCAAAAACAATGGTGCCCAAACGGGAGATGCATTGGTACTGACGAAACCACTGGGAACCGGTATTATTTCGACAGCGATAAAACGTGATTTGGTATCTGATGAAATAGTGAAAAATGCAGTAAAATGTATGGCCACCCTAAATGAAAAGGCATCAAAGTTAATGCATAGCTTTGATGTGCACGCTGCAACGGATGTCACTGGATTCGGATTGTTAGGACATCTTTCCGAAATGTGCAAAGCAAGCAATGTTTCAGCTGAAATTAATTTCGATCAAATTATTTTTTTAGAGGGTGTCACAGGTTTAATCAATGATGATATCTTCCCCGGCGGTAGCAAACGAAACCTTGATTTTGTATCCAAATTTGTTTCTTTTTCAAATACCTACACACATGCACAAAAGATCATGGTTGCTGATGCACAAACTTCAGGCGGCTTGCTGGTGGCACTTCCTCAATCCCAAGTTGACGAATATGTAAAAAAATGCTCTGAACTAACAGATCTTCCTGCAAAACAA
>Ga0209556_1001385_pt1 | contig 13062 bp, 5 predicted proteins | sample SaaInlV_150m_DNA_5_FD_184652 | JGI IMG/M metagenome (GOLD analysis project Ga0209556, IMG submission 184652) | Marine microbial communities from expanding oxygen minimum zones in the Saanich Inlet - SI037_S3LV_150m_DNA (SPAdes) (version 2) | ecosystem: Environmental > Aquatic > Marine >...
GTTCGGCGGCGGTGGCGACTTCGGTGGCGACTTCGGCGGTGACTTCGGCGGCGACTTCGGTGGCGGGTTCAACGATCCGTTCGGTGGTGGCGGCAACTTCGGCGGCGGTGACCCAGGAGGCTGGCAGGGCCCGGTCTTCGAGTTCAACGACGAGGGCCACCTCGAGGGTGACTTCTTCCAGCCCCAGGACTCCTTCAAGTTTGATCCCTTTGCCGGTGGCGGCGGATTCGGAGGCGAGGGTGACTTCGGCGGCGACTTTGGCGAGGGTCCCGGCGGCGACCCCTTCGGGGACTTCTTCTCGGCATACCAGGGCCCCGGTGGTGATTTCGGTGGCGGTTTCGGAGGCGAGGGTGACTTCGGTGGCGGTTTCGGAGGCGAGGGCGGTCCCGAGGGCGACTTCCGCGGGGGAGGCATGAAGCAGGGCACCAGGGACTTCTTTGATCCGAACCAGGACGGTGGCTTCGACGTGAGCCAGTTCTTCGACAACGCCCGGGGCCAGAACAGCTTCGGCGACTTCGGTGGCGGCTTCGGCGACTTCGGTGGCGGCTTCGGCGGTGCCGGAGGCTTCGGTGGTCCTGAGGGCGAGTTCCCCGAAGGCGGCTTCCCCGAGGGTGAGTTCCCCGAGGGCTTCGATCCTGATGGTGGCGGTGGTTTCGGTGGCGGTGGTTTCGGTGGCGAGGCCTTCGAGGGTGATAACCGTGGTGCGGCCTTCTTCCAGGACGATGCCATTCGGCAGTTCCAGCCGCCGGTGGCGTTCGACATGGGTGAGGGCGGCCAGGCAATGGCCTGGGAGGACGGTATGACCCAGATCGTCGGCGACGATGGTGGCTTTTCCGTGTTCTGGGGTGATGGCAAGGCGATGGAGCGTGAGATGTTCGACGACGGCGGCTTCATGCAGTCCAACCCCGATGGCACGATGATCCAGGAGAACGCCGACGGTTCGGGCATGTTCACGAGCATCACGGGCGCGCAGACCGTGACCGAGTTGAGAGACGACGGTTCCCTCGTGACCACGGCGGCCGATGGTGCAACGATGATGCATACGGCCGATGGCGGTGAGGTGTTCACCGAGCCGTCCGGCTGGAGCCGTGAGAAGATGTTCGATGAGGACACCGGCAACTTCATGACCCGTGGTTCTGACGGCATGGTCGAGCTCACCAGGCCCGACGGTACGTTCGACCGTATGAACCCGGATGGCTCGAGAGATGTCTCGTTCTTCCAGGACGACGGTTCCCTCGTCACCCAGATGGGTGACGGTTCGTCGACGACGGTGAACGCCGATGGTTCCGAGGAGTTCACCGATGCGTGGGGCTTTGGTGGCAAGACGGTCGAGGCCGACGACGGTTCCCTCGTGACGCTCATGACCGATGGCGGTTCGGTCATGGAGGCGCCGGACGGCAGCTGGGCGATCGAGATCGCTCCAAACGGCGACCAGACGGTCACGTCCACGCTCGATGACGGAACAGTCCAGAAGAACCTGCCCGATGGTGGCGTGCAGCGCTTCAACCCGACCTCGGGTGCGACCACCTACACCACGCCCGAGGGTGGCGACTTCGTGTCCCGTGAGAACCCCGATGGCAGCGTCGTTGTGCAGGATCCGTTGGGAATGGTGACCGAGTCCAACCCGACCACGGGCAAGACGGCGGTCAGCTTCCCCGATGGCAGCTCCCAGATGACGTTGCGTGAGGCCGACGGTTCGCTGGCCACGTCGATGTCTGACGGCACCCAGGTCTCCACGGCTCCCAATGGGGCGATGACCTTCATGGATGCCGAGGGCAACGAGTTTGAGACCGTGGTCAACGACGATGGCTCCATGCTCACCAACACGCCTGATGGCATGGCCATGATGAGCGCGGTGGATGACGAGGGCGTTTTGAATGCCGCCTACCAGCCGCCGTCGCAGGCCGAGGTCGCTGAGGGCCAGGCAGAGGATGCCGTTGAGCACATGGATGCCACTGAGTTGGCTGAGAGGCGTGCCGTTGCGGTTGCCGATGCAATCGATGCTGGTGGGACCGAGGTTGCCGACGCGACTGCCGCGGCGGCACTTGATGACGCCAACAGTGCGGCCAACGACGCGACGGACGCGGCCGGCTCCTGGTTGCAGGACGTGGCGGTGAGTGCCGCCGTGAACGATCCGGACATGACGCCGGCGATCGCCGATGCCGAGGCTGATGCGGCGGTTGAGGCCCATGACCAGGCCGTGGTCGATCAGGCTGATGCCGAGCAGGCCCAGGCCGATGCGGCCCAGAATGCCACGGATCTGGTGGCTCAGGTGGGCGATGCGCAGACCGATGCTCAGGCCGCCATTGCTGCGGCGCTGGCATCTGGCTTCACGATGGAGGACATCGAGGCCTACATGGCCGAGCAGGCGGCTGCGGCTGCTCCGGCGGCCAAGGCCCGTAGGGGTACTGCGTCACGGCGTGCTACCCAGGACGATGAGGGCAGCAGCCTGTTGCTGGCAGTGTTTGAGACCAATGACATCATGGCCGACCTTCTGGCGGCCGCGCAGGGAGCCGTGGCAGAGACCCAGACCGCCAATGCCGCTGCCACTCAGGCGGCGGCCGTGGCCAGCCTGTTGGAGCAGAGCGCTGTTGAGGCGACCGCTGTGGCTGAGGCTGTGAGCGACCCGGAGATGGACGCCGAGGCTGCGGCTGCGGCCTTGCAGGCTTCTCGCGAGGCCGCCGAGGCTGCTTCTGCCGAGGCCCAGGTTGCTGCCGCGGAGGCCGTGACCACCAATGCCATTGCTGCTGAGGCTGCGGCGGCCGTTGCTGCTCCGGCTCAGGCTGTCGAGGCGGCCGATGCTGCCGAGGCACAGTTGGCTGCGGTGCAGGCCGCTGCCGATGCGGTTGATCCGAACGACGAGGCTTCCCTTGCCGAGGCGACGGCGGCGCTCGCTGCGGCGAACGATGCTGCTGCGGCTGCGCGTTCCACGGCCGACGAGATGGGTGATACCGAGGCCTACGCTGCCGCAGCAGCAGAGGCTGCTGTCGAGGCGAGCTCGGAGGCCGATGCTGCTGCCGAGGCCAGCGCAGAGGCCGATGCTTATGCCGAGATTGCACTCGACGAGCCGGTTCCTGGTGCTGCCCCGCAGACGGTTACGCAGAATCCGGACACCGGTGCCACGTCGGTGCTGCTGTCCACCGGAAACGCGGTGGGCTACCAGCTCAGCGACGATGGCATCATCACGCTGCAGTCCTCTGCCGCTGCTGACCCATCGCTGGTGTATGCCGATGCAGCTGCTACCGCCGCCGAAAGCATGGCCACAGCGGCCGAGCGTGCCCAGGCCATCGCCGACGCTGTCGTGGCCGGCAGTTCCGAGGTGGTCGACACGGCCGCTGCCGAGACCGCTGAGGTCGCTGCGGATGCGGCTGATGCGGTCGAGGATGTACAGGTCGAGTTGAGCCACGACCTCGCCGTGGCTGCTGCCCTCGCCGACGAGGAGATGACGGCGAGCGCCGCCAACGACGCCCTTACCGAGGCCTCAGATGCCCGCGAGGCTGCCGAGGCCAGCGCAGAGGCGGCCAGGGCTGAGGCTGATGCAGTCTTCGAGGAGGCTTCGGCTTTGGTAGAGGCCGCTACGGGCGAGGATGCCGCACCCGACGCCATGGAAGTTGCACAGGCTGCCCTGGTGATGGTTCAAGAGACCTCAAACACCGCCGATCAGGCCGAGGCCATGGTCGGGATCTGGTTGCAGGATGAGGCTCAGAAGGCGGCGGTTGCTACTGCCATGGCCGATCCCAACCTTGACGCGGTGGCGGCGGCTGAGATTGCTGCGGCCACCCGTTCCTCGCTGGCCGAGGCCACGATCGCCGCAAACGTGGCACAGATCGAGGCTGAGGCAGCGGCATCGCTGGCTGCATCGGTCGAGACCGTGCTCACCCTGCCCGATAACGCTGCGGCGGCAGCCGAGTCGGCACAGGTGCAGGTCGACGAGGCTCAGGCTGCGGCGGATGCGGTTGATCCCGACGACGCCGAGTCACTGGCAGCGGCTACGACATCTCTGGCAGCCGCCAACGACTACCTGGAGGCAGCGTCTGCGGCTGCCGAGACCTACTCGGACCGTGACGCCTACGTCGAGGGCCTCGTCACACGTGCCGACACCGCAAACGAGGCGGCTGCCACAGCGGCCGCCGCGAGCGAGGAGGCAGCAACCGCAGCAGCCGAGGCCGCACCTGCAGCCGAGTCGGCCCGAGTGGTGGTCTTTAACCCGGCCACCGGTGCTGTCATCACCGAGGGCGGCGACCTGCTGGTTGAGTCCACCTTCACTGACACCGGCGGCATGCGCATCGAGGTGCCCAACGAGGGCGGTGACTACACCGAGGCTGCAGCGGCCGCCGAAGAGGCGACTGCAGCAGTCGACGAGGCCGTGGCTGCGGTTCGTGTCGCAACGGTCGATGCCCAGATGGCTGCCCTCACGGCTGCCTCCGACGAGACCGACACGGCTGCAGTGGCTGCCGCAGAGGAGGCCGCAGCAGCGGTCGCCGAACTGCAGGCCGTGGCCGCTGCCGCACAGGTCGCCTCCGACGAGGCCGAGGCTGCACGCCTGGCCGAGTCTGCGACCGTCACGGTTTCGGCCGATGGCACCCAGCAATCCATCAAGGACGCCAACGGCAACACGGCCACGTCGATCACGTCTGACACCGGTGTGTTGATCACCATGGGTCTGACGTCGATGGGTCAGGCCCTGGACAACCTGGCGGCAGGCGATGTCCAGCCGGTCCTGGCTACTGACGGAGCAGAGTTGGCTGCCGGCGTCGACGCCGACGGCAACCTGGTGTTCCGCATGCCAGACGGCACCGAGGCCGCCACCGCCGACGGCGAGGCCTACACGGCCGACGACCTCACGGCCCTCCGGCTGATCTTCAGCATCGGTTGATGGGGATGACGATGACAGGCACCAACCAGACAACAGGTGGGACGGGAACTGGAGCGACCATGAGCAACAAGGTGAGTTGTAGAAGGCGCCGGTCGATCGCAGCGGGGGTGGTCGTCCTGGCGCTCGTCGCCGGCGCCTGCGGCGGTGGAGACGAGGAGGAGGCCGAGGAGGCCGCGGCTGCGGCCGCCGCTGCCGAGGAGGCTGCGGCTGCTGCCACGACCACGGCTGCGGCTGCTGCCACGACCACGGCTGCGGCTGCTGCCACGACCACGGCTGCTCCGACCACGACGACCGAGCCGGTGCCCACGGCATCGACCCGACCGACCTGTGTGCTCGAACCCAACGCCAACTGTTCCCAGGTGGACCTGTCCGGTGAGAACCTGGCCGGCATGATCCTGCCGGGAATCGACCTGTCGGGGGCCAACATGGAGGGCACCCTGCTCAACGGTGCGATGCTGGCCGGCGCCGACCTTTCGGGCAGCAACCTGGCCGGTGCCGCCATGTCGAACACCAACCTGGCTGGCGCCAAGATGGACGACGTGAAGGCGCCGGGTGCGTTGTTCTTTCGGGCCAACCTGTCGCATGCGTCGATGGTGCGGGCCGATCTGACGGCGGCGGTGCTGATGGAGGCCGACATGAAGTCGGTCAACATGACCGGTGCGTTGGTCACAGGAATCGTGGAGCGCCGATCGTTTTGGTGCAACACCATCTACGCCGATGGCACGCTGCGCAACGAGGACTGCCAGATAGGCGGCTAGTCCACCTGGTGCCCTCGGGTTGTGGCCGGTCCCGGCCCGGCCGGTGGGTGCCGTCCCTAGGATGTGCCGATCAAGGCGCACACACCCCCGGGTAGACCCCTGATTCAGGTCGTCTACGGCACCAAGGCCGAGGCCATCAAGTTGGCCCCGGTGTGTGCCGAGTTGGACCGGAGGGGTGTGGCCTACCGGCTCGTTGAGACGGGCCAGCATGGTGCGTTCCTGCCGGGTCTGCGGGCAGAGTTGGGCCTGCGGGAGCCCGATGTGGCGTTGGGTGGTGAGAGAGACGCTGACACCGTGTTGAGGGCGGCTTTGTGGGCTGCCCGTCTTGCCTTGCGGCTCTGGTCGGGGCGGCGCCTTCGCAGCGAGGTTTTCGGTGGCCGCGGTGGCGTCTGCCTGGTGCACGGTGATACGCCTTCGACCCTGTTGGCGGCGTTGATGGCCCGGCGGGCCGGGCTGCGGCTGGTGCACCTGGAGTCGGGCCTGCGGTCGGGCAGTTGGCGCCATCCGTTTCCCGAGGAGTTGATTCGGGTGGCGGTGATGCGACTGGCGCACGTCCTGTTCGCTCCGGATGCCGACGCGGTGGCGAACCTTGAGGCCCTGGTGGCTTCTGGGAAGGTGCGGGGCCGGGTGGTGGCCACGTCGGCCAACACGGGTGTCGAGGCGCTGCGTGGGGCGCTGGGTGCCGCCGGCGGGGTGGGGACGGCCGGTTCGGGGCCTGTGGTTACGACGATGCACCGGGTAGAGAACCTGCATGATGACGTCCGCTTCGAGGGGTTTTTGTCGCTGTTGGGGCGCCTGGAGAAGCCGGCGGTGTTCGTGGTGCACCCGCCGACGGATGCGGTGCTTTCAGACCGGGGAGGGCGTGCCCTGGTCGAGGCCCTGGGGGTGGAGACGTCGGGCCTCGTGCCCTACGGGGAGTTCGTGGCGATGCTGGCGGCGGCACCGTATGTGGTGACCGACGGTGGGTCCATCCAGGAGGAGTGTGCCCGTCTGGGTGTGCCGACGCTGTTGTGGCGTGACCGTACCGAGCGACCTGACGGCCTGGGGGAGAACGTGGTGCTGGCCCGCTACGACGAAGCGGTGGTCGGGGCCTTCCTGGCTGACCCGCAGGCGTGGCGGAGGCCGGTGGCCCTGGGTGACGAGCGGCCCTCGGCCGAGGTGGTCGACGTGCTGGTCGATGAGTTGGAGGCCCTGGCGGGGGAGTAGCGGGCTGGTTTCAGCGCCTGGCCAGCGCCTCGCCGACGGTGGTGAGAACGAGGTCTCGTACCAACAGCACCACCCTGAAGCCGGCGACCAGCAGGGCGGCTTCGGCCCCCCATCCCACGATGGCCACGAAGCCGGCCTCGGAGACGCCTAGGCCGAGGGGGGCGAACAGGGCGAAGAAGCCGACGCCCCATGACACGAGGAACGCACCTGAGCCCTCGGTCCAGCCGATGTCGGTCTGCATGGCCCCCAGGTAGGCACTGAACACTGCGCCCATGAGCAGCCAGTAGGAGGCCATGACGGCCACGAGGACGGCCAGGGTGCCGGTTGTGAGCGGCCGTGGGGCGGCCTGCCCGCGGCGACGCGCCCACCAGGACAGGGCCCGGTTGAGGAGGGGTCGGGCCACGAGGGCCGCTGCGGCGAGCACGCCGGCTCCGAGCCACGGCACCCATGTGGCCATGTCGGCCGAGCCGGCCAGCAGCAGGCCGCCTACGACGAGGGCTGTGGGGGCGCCGAGGCCCAGTTCCAGGCCGCTGACGGCAACGAGTGCCGAGGGGCGGACGCCGCGTCCGGCCAGCAGCACGCTGCGTCCGGCTGCGTACCAGACGCCGCCGGGCAGGTAGCGGGCCAGCAGGGTGCGTGAGGCGGCGTGCATGACCGTGGTGGTGGTGACGCCCTCGCCCATGCGGCGCAGTGCGAGGGACCAGAACACGGCGTTGGGCACGAGCAGCAGGGCCGAGGCGGCCAGCACCCCCAGCAGGGGAAGGGGTCGGGCGTCGGCCACCAGGTCGGCTGTGTCTGACCAGCGGGTGGCCACGAGCCATGCGGCTGCGGCGACGAGCAGGACCAGCCAGGCCAGGCGTGCGGCCCTCACTGGGTGGCTCCCGTGGCTCCCCCGGCGGCCAGCAGGTCGTCGAGCACGTCGACGTTGCGGGCGGCGAGGGCCCTGAGGCGCGCAACGGCCTCTGGTAGGGCGCTCCGGGCCGCCAGGGCGGCTGTAACGGCCTCTGGCAGCCGTGAGAGGCCGTCCGGGGCGCTGGGGGAGAGGTGGCAGCAGGCTGACCCCAGGTCGGCGGCGAGGGAGCCCAGCTTGGGGGAGAAGTCCAGTGTCACGACACCGCTGCCCGAAAGGGCTGCCGCGATGGCGCCGTGGTAGCGCATGGTGACCATGGCCTCGGTGGCTGCAACTGTGGCGAGCACGTCGGTGAGACCGGGGGTGTGGGTCTCGGCGGGGGTGTCCATGTGGTCTGCGACCTGGCGGTGGACGGGGTCGTCGGCGTCGGCCTCGAAGGCGATGAAGCGGGTGGTCAGGCCGGTGGCTGTGGCTGTGGCGTCGATGGCTGCGGCGATGGCTGCGGCCAGGTCGTCGGTGAGGCGCCCCCGGGGGCCGATGGCGGCGGGTAGCCAGCGGGAGGTCTGGGGGGCCCGCAGGCACACGCCGAGGGTGCCTGTTCCTTCGATGGCCGTGGGCGGGGTGGCCAGCCAGGCCAGGTCGGCGGCCCTCACGACGCGTTCGATGCCGAGGGCGGCGAGTGCATCGGCCGAGGCCTCGTCGCGCACCGCTATGGCGGTGTGGCCGTGCAGTGCCCGGCGCACCTGTGAGCGCCCCAGGCGGGTGGTGATGCCTCCGGCGCCGAGGCCAACGGCGGCCCACGGCGTGGCGGCCCGTCGGGCTGAGCGAACCCGGTGGAGGTGGTAGGGGAGGTTCCAGATGCCGGTCTCGTCCTGGAGCAGGCCTCCGCCTCCAAGGATCATGGCGTCGTCGGCCCGCAGGTGGCGGCGCAGTGCCAGGGGGTCGAGGTGGCCGAAGGCCTCGACGTCGTGTGTGGCGGCTGTTTCGGCCGGGTTCAGCGAGGGTGCAGAGACGGCGACGCCCCTGTCTGCCAGGAGGCCGCGCAGGACCGAGAACACCAGCTCGTCGCCAAGGTTGGCCGAGCCGATCCATCCGGCAACCGTCGCCTGCTCAGCCACGTCGGCCGACACTATCGTGAGGCGATGCACAGAAAGGCGGAGAGGGCGAGGGGAGCCGTGGGTTCGACCCGTTGGCGCCTGGCGCCGTTCGCCCTGATGGTGCTCCTCGTGGTGGCTCTGTGGTGGTCCTGGCGGGCCTCTTTCGGGCTGGCTCTCGGCAACAGCCACGAGGGTCGGGTGCTCGGCCAGTTCGGCCTGCACGTTGCCCGCTTCTGGGATCTGGGCCCGTCGGGGTCGTCGTGGGGTGCCGACTGGCGGCCCTTCTCCGATGTGCCGTACACGCACCATCCGCCGCTGCTCACGTGGATCCACGTGGCGGTGTCTGCGGTGTTCGGCCAGGGCCTGGGGGCTCTCAAGGCCGTGAGCTACCTTGCGGGCCTGGCCACGGTGCCGGCGTTTGTGCGGGTGGGGCGGCGCCTGGGCTTTGCGACCCTGCCGGTGGTTGCGGCCACGGCGTTGTTGGTGGCCACGCCGTTCTGGTGGGTCTACGGGCGCCTGGGCCTGGGGTTCCTTCCCAACCTGTTGATGGTGGGTGCGATCTGGCATGCCGGGCAGCGCCGCTCGAGGCGCAGGGCCAGGGCGGCCGGGTTGGCCACGCTGTTTGCGGTGACGGCCTCGTGGCACGGGTTGTTCCTGGCGCCTTTGTTGTGGCTGTGGCTGTTGCGCAGGAGGGGTCTGGGTCGGGCGACGCGCCGTGTGACCTTCGGGCTGGCCCTGGGGGCCTTCGTGGTGGGCCTCTGGGTGCTCCAGGGTGCCGGCCTGGGTGAGTTGGCTGACCATGCGGGCAGCCGTGTGGTGAGGGCCTGGACGTGGGGCGAGTTCGTCGAGCGCCAGTGGCGCTTTGCCCGTGGGCTCCTGCCGTGGTGGTATCTGGTGCTGGCCCTGCCGGCGTTCGTCGCCGGCCTCTGGGATGACCGCACCCGCTACCTGACCGGTGCGCTGACCCTGATGGTGGTGGTGTTTGCCGTGGTTCCGGCCGACAACGCCTGGCGCCACGACTACTGGAACTTCCCGGTGCTGATGGCGTTGTTCCCCGGGTTCGTGGCGCTGTTTTCACTCCTTGGCGACTGGCTGGGGCGCTGGACCGGCTTCTTTGTGGGGCGCATGGTCGAGGTGGGCGTGGCTGTGGCTGTGGTGTCGATGCTGTTCGCCGTGTCGGCCGACGAGATCCACGAGGAGTACTTCGAGGCGCCTTCCATGGCCGGTGACCTGATCGCAGCCGTGGAGCCGCCAGCCGGCCAGGCGGTGGTGTGGCATGTTCCGCAGGTGCCGTGGCCCACGTGGATCTCGTATGCCTGGGGCCTTCCCCCGGCCGCTGTCTCCTCGGCCGAGGACCTGGCCGGTGTGCCCGACGACGACCTGGTGGTTGTGCGCCTCGACCACCTTCCTGACTTCCTCGAGGGCGACGTGGCTGGCCACGTGGTCGAGGTCGTTGGCGACTACGGGGTGGTCACGGGTGCGGTTCTGGCCCGCCACGTGGTTGGCTGATGGGCGACATGGATGTGACTGGGGGCCTCGACGGCCCAGAGATGGGGCTGGCCGGCGCCGTTGCCGGCAACGACTGGCGAGCGCTCGACGTGCCCGACATGGGTGCATGGCGGCCCACTCTGCGGGTGAGCGTGGTCATCCCCTGCTACCAGGGACAGGACGAGTTGGCGCTCACGTTTGCGGCCCTGGCGGCCCAGACCTACCCGGGTGACCTGTTCGAGGTGGTGGTGGCCGACGACGGCTCCAGCCCGCCCATAACGGTGCCGCCGGGTGCGCCCTTTGAGGTCCGGGTGGTGGCCCAGGTGCACGACGGCTTCGGCCTTGCCAGGGCACGCAACCTGGGAGCTGCGGCGGCCACCGGCGAGGTACTCATCTTTCTGGACTGTGACATGGTCCCCGAGCCGGGCCTGGTTGAGGCCCACGCCCGCTGGCACCATGTGGCCGATCGGGCGCTCACGCTGGGGTTTCGACGCCACGTGGACTTTGACGGCATCACACCTGCCGACCTGGCTGCGGCGGGGTCGGTTGAGGCTGGTGTGGCGGGGCGGAGTTCCACGGCGCCCCAGTGGATCGAGTTCCACATGAGCCGCACAAACGACCTGACCTCGGCCGACGACGACCTGTTCCGCATCGTGACGGGCGGCAACCTGGGGGTTGGGCGTGCGTTCTTCGACGAGATCGGCGGGTTCGACGGCTCGTTCAACCAGTGGGGCGGCGAGGACACCGAGATGGGCTACCGGGCGTTCAACCGGGGTGGTCTGCTGGTGCCCGAGCGGCTGGCGCTGGCGTGGCACCAGGGCGAGGGCGCCTCGGGGCCAGACCGGGCCGAGAAGGAGTCGCAGTTGCAGCAGGCCCACCGGCTGGCGCACCTGATAGCCGAGAAGGGGTTCCGCAGGTCGCTGCCCGGGCGCAGCTTTGAGGTGCCGATGGTGACCGTGGCGGTCGATGCCGCCGGGCGCACCTTTGACGATGTGTCCGATCAGGTGGACAACGTGTTGGCATCGGGGTTCCACGACCTGGTGGTGGGGGTGTCTGCTGGGGCCGACCACCCCGATGTGGTCCACATTGAGCGCCAGTACGGGCCCGATCCCCGGGTGGTGATGTCTGGTGACCTCATGGCCGACGTGCCGGATGCGGCGGTGCGCCTGGAGGTTCCGCCCAGGGTGCGGCTGTGGCCCACCGATGTGGCTTCGCTGATGCGGGGCCTGGCGGGTCGGGGAGTGGTTCGTGCCGGGGGCGACGGGGTGGGTGAGGTGCGCATGGCCTACACCCGGGCGCTTCGCCGGGCGGCCGACGCGGGTGCATCTGATGTCTGGGCAGCTGCCGGTGAACTGTTCGGGGTGCGGGAGATGGACGCCGGGGCGCTGGGCCTGACGGCGGTGAGGGGCCGTTCGGCCAGGCCGTGGAAGCCGACGGACAACCCGCCGGTGGTGGTGCTGGCCGGCAAGGTGCTTCGCAGGGTGGCTGCGGTGCGCTCGCCCGGCGACGTGGCCGTCCTGGTGCGCTGGGTTGTGCAGGGGTTCCAGAACGTGGCGCGGCGGGCCAGGTTGCGTATGGGTCGTAGGAGGGCGGCGCGGAGGGCGGCTGCTGTTGACCGGGTGGCGGTGGCCGTGCCGGGCTGGGTGCGCCTTGTGGGCTCTGGCGAGCACCTGCCGGGGGCTGCGGCGTGGAGCGCTGACGCCGCTCGGAAGAACGAGGGTTGTGAGGTGGTGGTCGCCGCCCCGGATGCGCCTGCCGACGTGGTCGAGGCCGTTGACGTGCCGGTGGTGCGCCTGGGGGACGGGTCGGGCATTGCGCTGGCTGCGCCGGTGAACCACCTGCGGTTCAACCCGGGCGGGTTCCTGCCGGTGGGTTCGGGTGCCACGATCGCCGACCTGCCGGACATGGCCTGGCCCGAGGACCGCATCCGCAGTGCCCGGTCGGCACTGGGGGGGCGGGTTGAGCAGGTGGCCGACGCCAAGGGAGCGGCCCGCCTGCTGGAGTTGACGGCGTCGGGTGTGCCGGTGCTGCTGGGTGACGCCGAGGGTGCGCAGCGCTGGCTGGGTTCGGACCTGGTTGTGGCGCTGAGTGGCATCGACGAGGGTGACCTGGCCGACCCGACTTTCCGTGAGGCCGTGTCGGTGGCTCAGCGGCGCACCACGCTGAACACGCACTCGCTGCCGGCACGCCTGGCCCAGGTGAGGGCCGCTGCCGGCCTGCCGGTGCAGCCTGTCCCGTCGGTGTCGGTGGTCGTGTCCACGAACCGGCCGGCGCTGGTGGAGCGCATCGTGGGCATTGTGGCCGCCCAGGACCACCCCAACACCGAGCTCATCTTGGCCCTGCACGGCGACGGCTTTCCCGATGCAGATCCGGTGGCGCCGCCCGGGTTGGACCTGACGGTGCTGCGTGCACCCGCCGATGCGGTCTTTGGGCACGTGTTGTCGCAGGCCAGTGCCATGGCCGGGGGCGAGTGGGTGGCCAAGATGGACGACGATGACTGGTACGGCCACGAGCACCTGTCTGATCTGGTGCTGGCTGCGGGCTACTCGGGGGCCGACCTTGTCGGCAAGGGCTCTGAGTTCGTCTACCTGGAGGGTTCAGACGTCACGTTGCGGCGTGGCCTGGGCGCCGGTGAGGCGCCGAGCCGCACGATCAGTGGCGGCACGCTGCTGGTGAGGGGTTCGGTGCTGCGTGAGGTGTGTGGCTGGCGGGGCGTGCCCCGGGGGGTCGACGTGGCCCTCATAGACGACGTTGACCGGGCCGGTGGGGTGATCTGGCGTACGCATC
>Ga0209556_1001441_pt1 | contig 12783 bp, 12 predicted proteins | sample SaaInlV_150m_DNA_5_FD_184652 | JGI IMG/M metagenome (GOLD analysis project Ga0209556, IMG submission 184652) | Marine microbial communities from expanding oxygen minimum zones in the Saanich Inlet - SI037_S3LV_150m_DNA (SPAdes) (version 2) | ecosystem: Environmental > Aquatic > Marine >...
GACGAAATTGTGGGGTGATAATGCTGATTGGATTGATGACGAAAGTGGACATCTACCACATGAGGCAAACTATCTTAAATTAGACTGCTCTAAGGCACATATGAAGCTTAATTGGTACCCAAGATGGAATTTAAGTCAAGCACTTTTGAGCATTGTAGAGTGGCATAAATTAAAAGATACAGACGATAAATATAGAGAATTATGCCTAACTCAAATTAATGAATATATGAAAGATTTAAATAATGAAAACTGCTGAAGAGTTAAGATTAGAAATTTCAGGGCTTGTTCAGGAGTATGCAGACTTAAAATACGTAGAGAAAGCATTTAAACCAGGTAGAAGCATTGTACCTCCATCTGGAAAGGTAATAGGTGCAACAGAATTGCAATATATGGTTGATGCCTCGTTAGATGGATGGTTAACTACTGGGCGTTTTAATAGAAATTTTGAAAAGGCATTATCTGAGTTTATTGGTATTAAATCTCTAATTACTGTTAATTCAGGATCATCTGCTAATTTGGTTGCTTTTGCTACTTTAACTTCTCCTAAATTAGGCGATAGAGCTATTAAAAGAGGCGATGAGGTAATTGGTGTTGCTGCAGGGTTTCCTACCACGGTTAATCCAATCGTTCAGTTCGGCGCTGTTCCAGTATTTGTTGATATTGATTTAACTACACACAATGTTAATGCCGATCTAATTGAGGCAGCAATCACACCAAAGACCAAAGCAATTATGCTGGCTCACACTCTGGGAAACCCATACAACCTTGAAAAAGTAAAAGCACTGTGTGATAAATACAATCTTTGGTTGGTTGAAGATTGTTGCGATGCTCTGGGTGCAAAATATAATGGAAAACATGTAGGTACATTTGGCGATATTGCCACTTGTAGTTTTTATCCAGCACATCATATTACCATGGGTGAAGGTGGCGCTGTTTTTACTAATAACTCAGAGTTAATAACCATTGCTGAATCTTTTAGAGATTGGGGCAGGGATTGTTATTGCAACCCCGGCTGTGATAACACATGTGAAAAGCGATTTGAGCAGCAATTAGGTGATTTGCCCCAAGGTTACGATCATAAATACACTTATTCACATCTTGGCTATAACCTAAAAATTAGTGATATGCAGGCAGCTTGTGGATTGGCGCAATTAAAGCGTTTGCCCGAATTTATTAAAAAAAGAAATTCTAATTTTGATTATTTGAGTAATAGACTATCAACGCTTACAGATTTTATTGAATTAACCAAGCCAACAAAGAATTCAATACCCTCATGGTTTGGCTTTCCAATTACACTAAAGGACAATGCTGGGATAAATAGGTTGGATCTAATTAAATATTTAGATCAAAATAAAATCGGCACACGTTTGTTGTTTGCTGGGAACCTAATCAAACAGCCATATTTTAAAGGTATTGAATATCGAGTTGTTGGTGAATTAGTTAATACTGATATAACCATGAATCAAACATTATGGCTAGGCATCTACCCAGGATTGGGGAATGAGCAGCTAGATTACATAACTGAAAAGCTAGAATTTTTTTTTGGAGTAGGTTTTTAAAGTGGGCAGTATAGATACCAAGAAGTTGGCACGCGCGGTTCGCCTGAACGTTGTTAGAATGGTAAATAAAGGGGAGAGTTCACATATAGGATCTGTACTCTCTATAGTGGATATTTTGGCTGTTCTATATGGAAGAGTTATGAATTATGATATTAACAATCCAAAATTGGAAGCGCGAGATAGGTTTATTTTAAGCAAAGGGCATGCTGGAGCAGGAGTCTACGCTACTTTGGCAGAAGTTGGTTTTTTTGATAAGTCGGAATTATTAGATCATTGCCAAGATGGCTCTAAGTTTAGTGGACATGTTTCACATAAGGGTATTTCTGGTGTGGAATTTTCTACTGGAGCATTAGGGCACGGCCTTCCTGTAGCAGCAGGCATGGCATTAAGGGCCAAATTAGATGACTTGGATTACAGAGTATTTACCATATTGGGTGATGGTGAACTTGATGAAGGTTCGAATTGGGAAGCGTTTATGTTTTCAGCTCATAGAAATCTAAATAATTTATGTGTGGTAATAGATAGGAATAGTCTACAAAGTATGGATACAACAGAGAATACACTTGCTTTAGAGCCCTTAGCAGAAAAAATTAGATCGTTTGGATGGCATGTTCAAGAATTGGATGGACATAGTCATGCTGCTCTTGAAGATGCCCTCATTAAGCATTCTAAAAAACCTTTATGCATAATAGCCAACACAGTCAAAGGCAAGGGTGTTTCATATATGGAGAATAGTATTGAATGGCATTATAAAACACCAAAAGATAGCCGATTTGATCAAGCAATTAGTGAGTTAGGAAAGTTATAAGATGAGAGGTTCAATGATACGAGCTCTTGTTGAACTTGCTGATAACAATAAAGATGTTGTCCTTATCACTGGAGATTTGGGTTTTGGTCTTTTTGAAGACTTTGCTAAACAATTTCCTAATCAGTTTATCAATATAGGTATTGCTGAACAAAATATGATTGGTGTAGCATCAGGGCTGGCATTAGAAGGGAAGGTAGTTTTTGTTTACTCCATAGGAAATTTTCCAACATTGAGATGTTTGGAGCAAATCAGAAATGATGCCTGTTATCATAAACTAAATATAAATATAATTTGTATGGGAGCTGGGTTTAGTTATGGCGCGCTGGGAATGTCACATCATGCAACAGAAGACATTGCAATTATGAGGGCACTTCCAGGAACAACAGTGATCTCTCCTTCAACAGAAGATGAAGCATATTTTGCTACTATTAATATTGCAAAGCATAAAAGCGTTTGTTATTTACGTCTAGACAAAAGTAAGGTACAAAATAGTCAAGGTCTAGGGACAGATTTTGAAATAGGAAAAGGAAATATATTGAAAGATGGCACAGATTACACAATTATCGCTTGTGGCGGTATAACAGAAGAGGCCTTATCTGCTGCATATGATTTAGATAAAGACAATATTAGTTGTAAAGTTGTTAGCATGCATACTATTAAACCGATTGATAGTATATTAATTCAAGAATGCATTAATAATTCAAAAGGCTTAGTTACACTTGAGGAGGGTAATATTACTGGAGGAATGGGTTCCGCAGTCCTTGAGGCTTGTCTAGAGCTAGGTAACTTTCCACCAAGAATGAAAATGCTAGGAATTAAAGATGATTATGTATCAGTGGTTGGTTCGCAAGAGTACCTAAGAAAATCTATTGGGATTTCTAAAAAATTCATAGTAGATTTAATTCTAGAATGGAATGCATCATGAAAATAGCAATTCTTGGCGCAAATAGTCAAATAGCAAAAGACTTGCTTTTGTCTTTTTCAAAGAAAAAAAATTATGACTTTTCACTTTTTGTCCGCAAGGTAGAGTTATTAGAAAAATGGATAAATAATAAAAATTTGAATGAGAGCTGCCAAGTTCAGGAATACTCTAGCTTTAATAATAATCAGAAATATGATGTCATTATTAATTTTGTAGGTATTGGTGATCCTGCCAAAGCTCAAGAGATGGGTAATAATATTTTTAAAATAACCGAGCAATATGATGAAATGGCGCTTGAATATCTCAAATGCAATAAAGAAACTAAATATATATTCTTGAGTAGTGGCGCAGTTTATGGTGGCGATTATAAAGACCCAGTAAATAAAGACACTCTAGCAACGGTCGATATTAACAACCTTACTTCGACTGAATGGTATGCAATTGCTAAACTATATGTAGAGGCTAAACATCGGTCATTACCTAGCTTATTTATTGTTGATGTCAGAGTGTTTAATTATTTCAGCCATACACAGAGTATGAATGCTAGATTCCTGATTACAGACATTGTTTATGCGATAAAGAACAAAGAAGTGTTTAAGACATCTTCAGAAAATATTGCGAGGGATTTTATTACACCACCGGATTTTTATAATTTAATACGAGCAATTATTGATTTTAAGCCAATAAATATAGCGTTAGATTGCTATACAAAATCACCTGTTTCAAAATTTGATTTATTATCTGAATTTGGTAGTAAGTTTGGATTGAAATATGAGGTTGGTAAGGATATTGATATTGTTAATGCAACGGGTGCTAAGTTAAATTACTATTCGGTGAATAAAGCGGCAAAGAGTATAGGATATAGTCCTAAAAATACTTCTCTAGAAGGCATTATTCAAGAAATTAATTTGTTATAACTGGACTGCCAATGCATAAGGAAAATACAAGTCCCTTAGTGTCAATCATAATTCCATGTTATAACTATGGTCAATTTATTGAACAATGCGTGAATAGTGCACTAAATCAAGTATACAAAAATATTGAGGTTATTGTAGTTGATAATGGATCTACAGATGATAGTCTAAAAAAAATCAACACCTTTTCGCATGATAAACGAGTAAAAATAATTAAGCTCGATAAGAATTTATTTCCTGGAAGTCAGATAGAGTCTGCTTTTGGAATTGGATTTAAAAAGTCAAGTGGAGAGTACATAAGCATATTGTATGCAGATGACTGGTATTTGCCAACTAAAATAGAAAAACAAGTTGATTTATTTGACAGATCATATAGTTCAGTTGGAGTAATCTATTGTCATGGATATCGCTATTTTGAAGAAACTAAAGAGTTGATTAAATGGAAAAGGCAAGAGGTGCGTGGCTACATCTTTAAAGAGTATTTACTGAATGGCGATGTTGTTATTCCTATCTCTCCTCTTGTAAAAAGATATTGTTATGAAATTATTGGACTAAATAATTTATGGACAGGGTCAGAGTATGATTTTCTTTTAATGAGTCAATATGTAGATTTTGATTTTGTTGATGACAATCTTGTTGTGATGAGAGAGCATAGAGGAAATGATGCTAAAAATATATACTCTGTATATCAGAGAGTGAAGAGTTTTCATACTGAGGCCTTATTAACTGGAGATGCAAAATCTAGAGCAGGAAGGTTGGTAGCAAGGAGGGTTGCGATGGATTATTTAGCTTATGGTCTGAATTTTATGACTAGACTAGATATGAAATATGCAAAGGTAGCTATTTTTGATGCTATTCGTTTATATCCGCTCTATATATTTAAGCCAAAACTATTGATATCTCTATTTTTATTGTTTCTTCCCTTAAATGTAGCAAAATATTTTTTAAAAAACTCTGGAAAAATGTACCTTTTAGAAAAAGAAATACATGTGTAATTTTTTAATCTACAACTTATCCAATTGGTTGATTTTGCTTTATCGAGATGAGGCAAGGTATCCTTTTTTGTAATGTCACAGTTAATAACGATTGTTATTCCAGACTTGGAGATTGGTGGTGCCGAGCGATTAAGCATAAATCTTGCCAATCATTGGGTTACTGAAGGATATACAGTAGAATTTGTAGTAATGAGGCGTCAAGGTGAACTTATAAACTTACTATCTAAAGGTATAAATATTGTAGATCTGAATGTAGATCGAATATATAAAGTTGTTTTTCCGTTAGTAAAGTATTTACGAAAAAAACGCCCAAAAATTATACTTTCGTTCATGTGGCCTTTAACATCAATATCAGTTGTTGCATGGTTAATTGCAAAGAGACAAGGTAAGTTATTTTTGAGTGACCATATACAATTGTCCCATGCTAGTGTTCATGAGTTGTTTATCTCGCCATTATTGGTTAAGATTATAATAAAACTGACATATCCTTTTGCTACTGGTGCCATAGCTGTGTCGCACGGTGTTAAAAAAGATATTAAAAAATTGGGAGCATTGCCAGACTCACTGATTAAGGTTATATACAATCCTGCCGCAACTAGAATATCTTTAAGCCGGTCCCCTGAAGATGTTCAACAAAAATTGTGGGGGGATAAATTTAAACACCATATTTTATCTGTTGGAAGACTCAAAGTTCAGAAAGATCATGAGCTACTTTTACGATCTTTCTCACTTATTCCTGCTTCTTATAATGCAAAACTTGTTATTTTGGGAGATGGTGATTTGTACGGTCATTTAATGAATCTAGTTCAGGAGCTTGGACTAGAGGAGCGTGTCTCCATTCCAGGATTCACTATTGATACTTCACCTTGGTACAGAAGTGCAGATCTTTTTGTTCTATCTTCTCGCTGGGAGGGGTTTGGAAATGTCATAGTTGAAGCGCTTGAATGCGGTGTTCCTGTGGTTAGTACAGATTGCCCAAGTGGACCAGCTGAAATACTTGATAATGGGCGTTATGGAACTCTTGTACCAGTGGGAGAGATTGAAGAATTGGCTTTAGCCATGATTAAAAGTCTAGATAACATTCATGATCACGTCGCTTTAATTGATCGCGCTAGAGATTTTTCTGTCCCTAAAATTTCTAAACAATACTTGGATTATTTCTTTAATTAATATGATAAATTTAAGTCGTACCCGTAATTGCCCTTTATGTGATTGTAGGGCTACTTCAGATGCTTTTCCTTACGCTAATGAATTTCATGGTATTTTGTTTAACTATCTTAAGTGTGGCAACTGCTCTAGTGTTTTTGTTGATCCAATTCCAAATAGTCAGACGTTTGCACGCATGTATTCTAAAGATACTTATCACGATTGTTATTATAACGATGAAAATGAAAGCGAAAGTTATGCAAAATCTGTAAATTTATTAAAGAAATATGTTTGCGATGGCTCTAAAGTCCTTGATTATGGTTGTGGTTTAGGTGATTTTCTAAAGGTATTGAATTCTCAAGGGTTTGACCCATATGGAGTAGAGTATGACAAAGACGCTGCAAAATTTGCGAGTGATACTGTAGCTTGTGATGTATGGACAGTTGAAAAATTCACGTCTCCCTCGTTTAAACAAAATTTTGATGTAGTTCATCTGGGCGATGTACTTGAACATCTTCCTGAGCCAATAGACACTCTTAATAAGATATTGGAGAAACTTAAAATAGAGGGTATTCTGTTTGTAGAAGGTCCAGTAGAAAACAATCCAAGTCTAGTCTATTTAGCATCTACAATTTTTGGCTGGATAAAGCATATATTAAAACCAGGTGTTACTTCCAGTAATCCTCCACACCATCTTTTTAGGGTTGACGCAAAACAACAACTGGCATTTTTTAACCAAGTAAATTCATCTCTTGAGCTAAATTATTGGCGTGTTTATGAGTCAGGGTGGCCTTATATAGGTGGAGGTATAGTTAAAGGAGCTATTGCAAAAATTGCAATTTTTTTTGGTGGGAAATCTTTCTTTGGCATAACATTTGGTAATAGATTTCAAGCTGTCTTTATAAAAAAATGAATGTACTATACATTACATATGATGGACTCCTTGACCCATTGGGGAGTAGTCAAATTCTCCCTTATATTAAGGGAATTTCTACCCATCAAGATGGCGTTGTAATACTTAGTTTCGAGAAGCCAGAACGTTTTTCACAGGGCCAACAGTCAATGTTATCAGACATAATGGATTATAGAATTCATTGGAAACCTCTACGATTCACAGAAGGCCTTGGATTTATGGGCAAGTTATGGGATTTGAGCCGTATGTATTTTTGGTCTTTTTACTTAGCAAATAAATATACTACGCAAGTTGTGCATGCACGAGGTCATGCGCCAGCTCAAGTTGGTCTTTTTCTAAAACGAGTGCTAAAAAAGAAACTTATATTTGACTTTCGTGGTTTATGGGTAGATGAACGTATAGATAAAGGGGGATGGGATTTAAGTAACTTTTTTCATCGTTTGCAGTATAAATATTTCAAAAGAGTTGAAAAAAAGTTACTTGCTCAAGCTGATCAGATTGTGGTTCTGACAAATAAAGTTGTTAGCGAAGTTGTTAAATTAGGGGCAAGCCCACCTTCAAAAATTACAGTTATTCCCTGTTGTGCGGACTTCAATCATTTCCCACTTTTAACTGATATCAGTATATTAGAAGCTAAAACCTTAACAGGAATACCCGATAATGCTTTCGTTCTAGGGTATTTGGGCTCGGTGGGTGATATGTACATGTTAGATCACCTTTTTCACCTATATGAACTCACTAAAAATGTGCGCGATGATTATCATTTATTAATAATTACGCAAGATATTACTGCATTAGAAGATTTGATGAAACGCTATTTGAAGCCACATTTACATAGTTTTATCCATATCAAGTCAGCAAGTCGAGATGAGGTTCCGAGGTTATTACCAGCAATAAGTATAATGGTAAGCTTTATATCGCCCTCATATGCGCGTATTGCGGCATCACCCACTAAAGTTGCTGAAAGCTTTGCTGTAGGTGTTCCAATTATTGCAAATCACGGAGTCGGTGATATTTCCTCAATAATTAACGAAGTAGATGGTGGAATAGTTGTAGATTCATTTGCAGATGAAGACTTAATGAAAGTGGTAAATAAATTGGATTCTGTTTACAGCAAAAGAGGAAGAAAACTTAGAGATGCAGCATATCCAATATTAGGGCTTAAAGTTGCAGAAAGAAGCTATAAATCTATTTATGATGCATTAAAATGATTTATGATTTTTCAAGGTAATTTATCTAAAATGGATGCTATGAATACATTACAAAACAGAGATGAGAGTACTGTCCAGAGTTTTGGAGATGAGTGGGAAGAGATGGACCAAAGCGGTCTAAAAGAAAAAGAAAAACTACAAATTTTTACCGACTACTTTTCAATTTTTCCTTTTGATAAAATTAATGACCAGTCTGTCGGTTTTGATATGGGCTGTGGTAGTGGCAGATGGGCAACAGTTATCGCCCCGAAAGTAGAAAAACTATATTGTATTGACGCCAGCCAAAAGGCAGTAGAAGTGGCCAAAATAAATTTAAAATTATTTAATAATGTTGAATATATGGTTAGTAGTGTAGATAGTACTAAACTTAAGAAAGAATTATTTGATTTTGGCTATTCATTAGGTGTACTTCATCATGTTCCTAATACATTATCTGCAATTTCATCCTGCTCTGAACTTCTTAAAAAAGGCGCACCTTTTTTACTCTACCTTTATTATGCATTCGATAATAAGCCAAAATGGTATAAACTAATATGGAAATTTTCTGAATTAGTTAGGAGATTTGTAAATAAAACACCATCTAATTTAAAGTCAATTATCACAAATATTATTGCGGTAATTGTTTACTTCCCATTGTCAAAAATTGCTTTTTTTGCTGAAAAAATTGGTTTTAAGGTGAATAATTTCCCTTTATCCTATTATCGCGACAAGTCCTTTTATACTATGAGAACAGACTCTAGGGATAGATTTGGAACTCCGCTTGAAAAAAGGTTTACCAAATCAGAAATCAAAGAAATGATGCAGTTAGCTTCTTTTGAAAATATTAGTTTTTCTGAATCTAAACCTTATTGGGTAGTTTTGGCTTATAAAAAATAATTTAATTATAACAAGGAATTTTAATGGAAGATTATCATACTAAGAGAGTGCTAGTTACCGGAGGTGCCGGTTTTCTAGGATCACATCTATGCGAGAGGCTACTTGAAGATGGTAATGATGTTGTTTGTGTAGACAATTTTTTTACTGGATCCAAAGACAATATAAGACATTTAGTTGGTCATAGTAATTTTGAATTGTTACGTCATGATATAACATTTCCATTATATGTTGAGATCGATGAAATTTATAATTTAGCTTGTCCAGCATCACCTATACATTATCAATATGATCCAGTTCAAACCACTAAAACTAGTGTTCATGGCGCTATAAATATGCTAGGTCTTGCGAAACGTACCAAAGCTAAGATTTTTCAAGCATCAACCAGTGAAGTTTATGGTGATCCAGAGGTGCATCCCCAAGTAGAGAATTATTGGGGGCATGTAAATCCAATAGGGCCACGCTCTTGTTATGATGAAGGGAAGAGGTGTGCTGAAACATTATTTTTTGATTATAGGCGCCAACATAATCTCATTATAAAGGTCGCGCGTATTTTTAATACTTATGGTCCAAATATGCATCCAAAAGATGGGAGAGTTGTATCAAATTTTATTATGCAGGCTCTAGCTGGAAGCCCTATCACAATATATGGAGATGGAAGTCAAACCAGATCTTTTTGCTATGTAGATGATTTGATAGAGGTTTTTATTTCATTAATGAACACTCCAGATGAATTTTCAGGTCCAATTAATACAGGCAACCCGTATGAGTTTACGATATTAGAATTGGCAGAAATTGTAATTGATTTAACCAACTCTAGTTCTAAAATCATAAATAGGCCATTACCAGAAGACGATCCAATCCAAAGACAGCCAGATATATCTTTAGCAGAAAATATGTTGAATTGGAGGCCTAAAATTCAATTAGAAGAAGGATTGAAGAAGACAATTCCATATTTTGAAGAACTAATAAGGGTGAAGTAAGAGTGATTAATTTAATTCTTATACAAGGTTAAAGCATGATACTAATAGTAGGTGGGGCTGGATATATTGGCAGCCACGTTAATAAATTATTAAACCAAAAAAATTATAAATCAATAGTATTTGATAATTTGATTTATGGTCACAAAGAGTCTGTTAAATGGGGCGAGTTTGTCTTAGGAGATACAAATAATTTAGATCGAATTAGAGAAACATTCCACAAATATGACATAGATGCAGTCATGCATCTTTCAGCGTATGCGTATGTTGGCGAGTCTGTAGTTGAACCTGAGAAATATTATATAAATAATGTGTTAAATACGCTTAATCTATTAAAGGTGATGCGTGAATTTGATTGTAAATATTTTATATTTTCATCAACGTGTGCAACATATGGGAACCCAGAATATCTTCCTTTAGATGAACATCATCCACAAAACCCTATTAATCCATATGGTCAAAGTAAATTAATGATTGAAAAAATTATATCTGACTATTCTTTAGCATATGACTTAAAGTATGTTTCGCTTAGGTATTTCAATGCAGCAGGAGCAGATACTGACTCAGAGATAGGAGAAAGTCATGATCCAGAGACACATTTGATACCGCTTGCATTAGACGTCGCTAATGGAACAAAAGAATGTTTGGATGTATTCGGATTGGATTATAAGACCAGTGATGGAAGTGCAATAAGGGACTATATCCACGTATCTGATATTGCTAATGCGCATATATTGTCACTTGAGTACCTAAAGGAAGGCGGAGATTCAAATGTTTTTAATTTAGGAAATGGAGATGGTTATTCTGTTCTAGAGGTAATCGATGTAGCAAGCAGGATAAGCGGAAAGCAAATTAAAACAAAGATATGCGATAGAAGAGAGGGCGACCCTGAAAGACTTGTAGGGGATGCCACGAAGGCAAAAGAAATATTAGGTTGGACCGCAGAAATTTATCGTCTTGAAGATATTATTTTGAGTGCTTGGAATTGGCACAAAAAAAAGTTATATTAGTATGTCAAAAAGAATTTTAGTTTTGTCTCCTCATCCTGAAGGGGTAGCTCCTGGACAAAGGTTGAAATATGAGCAGTATTTTGATTATTTTAGAGAGGATGGTTATGAGATTACTGTATCTCCATTTAGGGTGATGCCGTTTGAAAAAATTGTGTATAAAAAGGGCTATTTACTTCAAAAGATTTTTTTTACATTAGTAGGTTATGTTAAGAGAATTTATGATTTGATGAGGCTGCCATTTTATGATGGAGCATATGTATTTTTATATGTCACTCCATTTGGAACCCCATTTTTTGAGTTTTTAATGAGAATTATAGCAAAAACTTATATTTATGATATTGATGACATGGTTTTTTTACAACATAAGAGTAAAGCCAACCCGTACGTTTCCTTTTTTAAGGGAAAGAAGAAAATGAGTTATTTGATGAAGCATGCTAAACATGTAATAACTTGTACTCCAACTTTGGATGAGTATGCTAGAAAATTTAACAATAACACTACAGACATATCATCAACAATAAATACCGATACTTATAAGCCTGTTAATTCTTATAAAAATGACCATAAAATAGTTTTAGGATGGAGTGGCAGTATAAGTACATCAAAGTATCTTTATTTGTTGAAGGATGTGTTAATTAAATTACATACCAAGCATGATTTTATTTTGAGAGTTATTGGAGATCCAAAATTTTGTATTGATGGATTGGAAATTGAATCCTTACCTTGGGTTGAGAAAAGTGAAGTCAAAGATCTTCAAAAGATAGATATTGGCCTATATCCACTGCCAGATGATCCGTGGGTTCATGGAAAAAGTAGTCTAAAAGCTATACAATATATGGGCTTAGGGATTCCGCCTATTGCTACAAGAATTGGCACTACTCCGAGAGTTATTGAAGATGGTGTATCCGGTTTTCTGGTTACAGAAGAAAAAGAATGGGTGGAAAAAATAGAACTATTAATCAATAATTGCAATCTTCGAAAAAGTATGGGAGAGAAGGCTAGAAGTAGGGTGGAAGAATTGTTTTCGATAAAGGCTAATTCTTCTACTTATTTATCTATTTTTAAAAGTGTGTATTAATTGTATTAATTGTATTAATTGTATTAAATATTCATTTCTTATCATACTGATATTTTTTATTATCTTTTGAAGATAGTGTTATGCTTTTATTTGTCAGCCATAAGTACATCCTTTAAATTAACCTTTTTGAATTAAATTTTATGTGCGGAATATTTGGAGTGCTCTCATCAAACCTACCTAATAATGTAAATTCATTGGTGAATAACGTATTGTCAACGCTACACCATCGAGGGCCTGATGATAGGGGGACTTGGTCAGACTTATCGGCGGGCGTGGTATTGGGGCATACTAGACTTTCAATCTTAGATTTAACAGTTGCTGGGCATCAGCCTATGGTGTCGCTATCTGGTCGTTATATAATTATCTTTAATGGC
>Ga0209556_1001492_pt1 | contig 12524 bp, 9 predicted proteins | sample SaaInlV_150m_DNA_5_FD_184652 | JGI IMG/M metagenome (GOLD analysis project Ga0209556, IMG submission 184652) | Marine microbial communities from expanding oxygen minimum zones in the Saanich Inlet - SI037_S3LV_150m_DNA (SPAdes) (version 2) | ecosystem: Environmental > Aquatic > Marine >...
TGGATCTTCAAATAAAAACTAATGAGATATTATTATCTGGATTTACATCTTCTGAGAGCAATAAGTACATTTCGGCAATAAGTAATTCTAAACCCATAAAGATGGGAGTGGCAAATGTGCTACCCTTCAATACAAATCAAATGCTTTGGATAGGAGTAAGTGACTTTGGAGATTTTTACCGAAAGATATTTACAAACTCCGCTTCAGAAAAATTATCTGCTAGGTTAAATTATAATATTGGAGATGTGGTAAGTGCTTTAAATGGAGAATTTGCCTTTGCCACAAATTCTGGTACAATATCCGAGGTAAAAGGTAATTCATGGATAGCAGCTGGAGTTAGAGACAAAGAAGATGCCATTGGAATATTTAAATCCATTGATGTAAATACTGGTAATAAAAAGGAATCAAAATATAATGGATACAAAATAAGACAGATTAAAGATGAACAGTTTATTTCCGGATTATTTGGGAAAGCTTTCTCAACAATTAAGAGTAATTATTACACTTTTATTTCGGATTATGTCATTTTTGCAAATTCCGAGAGTTCCCTAATAAACCTGATCAACTTTATAGAAACTGGTAAAACTTTAGATCTAAACGACAATTATAAGGACTTTTCAGATAATATTTCAACTAATTCCAACTTGTTACTGTATTTTGAACCTAGCGATATTCTCAAAAGAGTTAATAGTTACTTAAACCAAAATACATCACGATCATTTGAGTCGGAAAATGAAGTTTTATCCTCTATTCAGGGAATTTCAATTCAAATGACTTCAGGTATTCCATATGTTTTTACCAATGCATACCTAAAACATTCTGATGAATATCACGAAGAAAACCTAGCAACATGGAAAGTTAACGTTGATGATGAAATTTTAAATGGACCTTTCCTGGTTAATGATCATCAAACCAATTCAAAGAATATTATAATATTTGATAAAAACCATAATATGTACCTTTTAAATTCAGAGGGTAAAATTATGTGGGAGAAAAAAATTGATAATGCCCCAATCAGTGATATTTATGAGATTGATTTCTATAAAAATAGAAAGATTCAGTATTTATTCAATACCAATGATTTTATTTATTTACTTGATAAGAAAGGACGAGATGTAACTGGATACCCAAAGAAATTGCATACAAAAGCAACAAATGGACTTGTTGTTTTTGATTACTTAAAGAAAAAGGACTATCGAATTTTATTGGCACAATCTGATAAAAAAGTTTACAATTATTCAAAAACTGGCAAGGAAATAAAGGGATGGAGTCTGCCAAGAATGCAGAGCATTGTAAATAAGCCAATAGAAAGGTTAATGGTAAATAATAAGGATTATATAATAATTACGGACCTAGGTAACCAAATAAAGATTGTTGATAGAAAGGGTAAACGCCGTATTAAACTTAAAGGCACCCTAAACAAAGCGAAGAATTCAGATTTCTATGTTAACAAAACCAATAGTAAAGGGATTATCATTACAACTAATGTCAATGGTAAGTTGATTTATATTTCCTCTTCAGGGAATTTAAACACCACTGATTTTGGTAATTTTAGTGGAAATCATTTTTTCCTTTATGAGGATTTTAACGGCGACGGGTCAAAAGATTTCATATACATAGATAAAGGTAAACTAAAAGTGTTTGACAGATTTAAAAAGGAGCTATTTAATTATGATTTTGGCTCTGATATTTCCATAAGACCAATGTTTTTTGAACTTGATACCAAGCAAAAGGTTCTTGGAATTGTTGATGATGATGAAAAAATAATTTACCTTTTTGATAAGAAGGGTAACATAATAATCAGTAAGGGATTGGTTGGGGAAAGGCAGTTTACCATTGGCAAGCTTTCAGCCAGCAATAAAATTAATTTGGTTTCAGCTTCCGGAAATACACTTTATAATTATCGAATTAAATAGTAAATACTTATTTGCTTCAATCATAATATTATACATTACCTAAGTAAGTTTGAATAATAATATTTTACTATATCAGTTTATATTAACAGAGATATGTTTAAAAAACAGAATCACTTAAGGAAGAGATTATTTTTATCAAAGTACTTTTACGCATTCAATTTATACTCCAATTCTAATTAATGATGATAACAGGAATAATATTACAAATTCAGGAAACAGCAAGTATTCTTTCGGGAACAGATAGTGAAGGTGAAATTACGCTTCCCATAATAGATCTTGTTATGAAAGGCGGTTGGATTATGGGCGTAATTGGCGTTTTGTCAATTATTGCAGTATATATTTTCATCGAGAGATTTTTTGTAATAGGACGTGCAAAAAAAGAGGACAAGAACTTCATGAACAGTATAAGAAAATATATTCATGAAGGTAAACTTGAATCTGCTCAGGCTCTTTGTTTAACAAACAATAGCCCAATAGGCAGAATGATAAGCAAGGGTTTATCAAGAATTAGCAGGCCGCTAAGCGATATTAATGCCGCAATTGAGAATACTGGTAAGCTTGAAGTTTCAAAGCTTGAGAAAAATGTTGCTGGCCTTGCAACAATTGCTGGTGCAGCCCCTATGTTGGGGTTTTTGGGCACCGTCATAGGTATGATAAGAGCATTCTATGATATGTCCATGGCTGGTAATAATATTAATATTGAACTACTTTCCAGAGGTATATATCAGGCTATGATAACCACAGTAGGAGGACTTGTAGTTGGAATAACAGCATATATTTTTTACAATATAATTGTTTCCAGAATTCAGTCTGTAGTTTATAAACTAGAGATAAACGCAACTGAATTTATGGATATGCTTCATGAACCTGCAAAAAAGTAAACGATGGCAATTCAAATGCGAAATAAAAGAGATACTAGTTTTAGCATGTCATCTATGTCTGATATGGTTTTTCTTTTACTAATATTTTTTATGCTTACATCCACATTGGTTGCTCCGAATGCTATAAAGCTCTTGCTTCCCAATAGCAATAGTAAAACAATGTCAAAGCAAACGGTTACAGTATATATAAATAAAGCCAGAAATATATATGTGGAAGATCGTAAAGTTGAGCCCGTAAATCTTGAGAATGTATTATATGGATTAATTCGAAATGAAAGTACTGCATCAATTGTTTTGAGGTCCGACAAATCCGCTCCAGTCCAAGACATTGTTGTTGTAATAGATGCAGTAAATGAAATCAATAGTAAGCATGGTACTCAGCATAAAGTTATTTTGGCAACAAAGCCCAGGCGTTGATTTAGTTTGATATTTGATTTATAATTCCCATGAAATTTGATAAGGATAGACGAAGAGGCTTAATAGGAACCATTTTGGTACATTCCTTAATTCTCTTCTTTTTAATACTTATGGCTCTAAGAACACCCTTGCCACTGCCCGGCGAAGAAGGTGTAGAGGTTAACCTTGGATACGATGAAAACGGACTGGGTGATATACAGAGTGAGACACCTCCAAATATGATATCACCAAAACCAAAACCAAAAAATATTCCGCCACAGGAACCAGAAAAAAGTATAGAGCCTGTTGAAGAAGGTGTTGTTAATCAGGATGTTGAAGAAGCTCCTGTTATAGAGGAGAAAGAGAAGGACGAACAAGAAGTACAAGAAAATGAGCAAGAAATCGTAGATGAGACAATAGAAGAACAACCCATCGAAGATATCATAGATTCTTCTTTTATTTATGAAGAAAAAGTTGAAGAGATTGTTTTGGAAGAGCAAAAGCCAGTTGTTAATACCAGAGCCTTATATACTGGTAGTACAACCAAAGGTCAGGGAACTAGTCAAGGAGTTACTCAGGGTGGTGGTGATCAAGGAAAGCCATATGGTGATAAAGAGAGCCAAGTATATGATGGAAAGGGTGGTGTTGGAAATGGTATTTCATTTTTTCTTGGTGGACGTGGGTCCTTACTATTGGAAAAACCAACTGCGAAATTCAATGAACAAGGTTCTGTTGTGGTTAACATATGGGTTGATCGGGCAGGAATTGTTAAAAAAGCTCAGGTAAGTGCAAAGGGCACAACCATAGTTGATCCTAAACTGAAAAAAATTGCTGTTGACGCTGCTTACAATAGTAAATTTGCACAAGATAACAATGCATCTGAACTTCAGAGAGGGACAATCACTTATAACTTTATTGTAAGATAACAACTTCCCTTAGGGTCTCACCGATAAAAGACCTCCATTCACCGAAATATTATTTATCCATCTTGTAATTGATTATATTTTTGCTTAAAAATTAATAGAATCTCTAAAAATTTAATAATGGAAACAAGTAAAAAATTATATCGAGTAAAAGACAAGGAAGTCTTTGGAGGAGTATGCGCCGGTCTTGCAGAATATTTTAATATCGATGTCGTGCTCGTAAGAGTAATTTTTGTCTTATTGGCTCTGTTTGGAGGTGGCGGTGTTCTCATATACATAATCTTATGGATAGCAGTACCTAATAAACCTTATCAACATCCAAATATCAAAAATGAAACAGATAGCGATCCTTCGGTTGTCAATACAGAAGAAGTCAAAAAAAAAGAAACCGAAAGTAATTCCAATGGTGGATTAATTGCCGGAGTAATATTAATATTACTAGGAGTTATATTTCTCGGACAACGCATTTTTCCAATTTATAATATTGGCGATTTATGGCCATTAATACTAGTGGTGGTAGGTGTTATACTTATTAAACCTGATATTTTCAAATCAAATAAAAAATAGTAGCATGAAATTTAGAAACATATTTTGGGGCATATTTTTGATCTTCTTAGGATTTCTTTTCACTCTGGATAATTTAAATGTTATCGAATTTAGTTGGTATAATTTATGGCGATTGTGGCCAGTATTCTTAATACTTTGGGGAATATCAATATTACCCGTTAAGAATTTCATAAAGGTAATTTTTGTTCTTATAATACTTACAGGGTCCATAGTCTTTATGATGAATAATACAGTCCACTGGAATGATAGTAATTTTCAAATTAATTATTCATTCGATAATTCCAATATTGAATCAAAAGATCAGGACTTTACAATTCCATTTGAGGATACTGTTGAGTTTGCAAATTTAGATCTAGAAGTTGCTACCAGTACCTTTGTAATGGTTGATGAATCTTATGGACTTATTGATTTTCAAAAAAGCGGCTCAATTGTTGACTATAAATATACTGTAAAACAGGTTGATAATTATCTTGATGTTGATATTTATCTTGAAGATGAAATGACCCTAAGAAATGGTGCACATTGTTACGTGGAAATGTCATTGAACCCATATCCAGTTTGGGATATGAACTATGAAGTTGGAGCTTCGGATGTTGAAATGGATTTTACAGGTTTAAAAATTCGAGACCTTTATGTTGAGGGTGGAGCTGCATCACTGAAAATTAAACTTGGAGATAAATTTGATGAAACTAATGTTCACCTTGAAACCGGGGTATCGTCAATATCTATTGAAGTTCCTAAGACAGTAGGTTGTGATCTTTCAATTTCTGCTGTTCTATCTGGAAAGAGTATTTCAGGCTTTGAAAAAATTGATCATGGACATTATCGCACAGAAAATTTTGCCAATGCAGAGAATAAAATTTACTTAGACATTGAGACTGCTGTTTCAAGCTATTCAATTATTCGATATTAGTTCATATAGATCAGACGTAAATAAACTTTTAGTAAGTCCCTGTGATATCAAAATGAAATATAGGGGCTTATTTTTTTGACTCCAAGATATCAATTATATGTGGTTTTCGTAATTATATTAAGAATTGTAAAAAAAATATCCAATTGTAATACACTTTTTGGTTATTTTGCACGTTTCTTGACCATAGAACTATAAAGCATGAATAAAATATACCTTTCTATTCTAATTTTCTTTTCATCACTTCTAATTTCCACCTCTGTATTCTCACAAGATGGTATAATTCGTGGATTTATTTATGAGGAGGAATCAGGAGAACCTGCTGTTTTCTGTAATGCAATTCTTGAAGGAACTACATTTGGCTCGACCACAGATATTAATGGCTACTTCATAATAACAAAAATTGAACCAGGTAACTACAAACTAAATATTACATATCTTGGTTTTGATTCTATTACTGAACGTGTTGAAATCAAAGACGATAATATCATTAGTAAAAACTATTTTTTGACAAAATCGTCAGTGAAACTTGAAACCATAACCATCAGTGCCGAAAGAGCAGAAGCTAGAACTGAGACTAAGACATCCGTTGTTAAGATAACTCCCAAGGAAATTAAACAGATTCCTTCCGTTGGTGGTCAGGCAGATTTTGCACAGTATTTGCAGGTTGTACCTGGGGTTGTTTTCACAGGAGACCAAGGTGGTCAGTTTTATATTCGTGGTGGATCACCTGTTCAGAATAAAGTAATGCTTGATGGGATGACCATATATAATCCATTCCATTCAATTGGATTATTTTCTGTGTTTGAAACAGATTTAATTAGAAGTGCAGATGTTTATACAGGAGGTTTTAATGCGGAATATGGAGGTAGGCTCTCATCTGTAATGGATATTACCACAAAGGATGGAAACAAAAAGAGATTTGCAGGAGTAATTGGAGGAAGTACTTTCGGAGCAAGAGTTGTTCTTGAAGGACCTATTGTTAAACAAAAGTCTGCGGATAAGGGTAGTGCATCATTTGCTTTTTCATTTAAAAACTCATATCTGGCAGAAAGTTCGAAAATTTTCTACGAATATGTTGATGAAGAGGGACTCCCATTTAATTTTGATGATTACTATGGTAAGATTTCATTGAATGGAGCCAATGGTAGTAAGGTTAGCTTTTTTGGGTTTAGCTTTAATGACAATGTTAAGAATTATAAAGCAATTTCTGACTTTGGTTGGAAATCTGCTGGTGGTGGAGCTAATTTTGTAATAATACCAGGTAGATCACCAGTACTCATAGATGGAATCGTTGCCTATTCTCAATATAATTCAAGTATCAATTCCACCACACTTAATGAAAGATCCAGTTTTATTGGCGGGTTTAATGCTGGTTTCAATGTAACGTATTTTTTAGGTAAGGATGAACTAAAGTTTGGGTTTGAATTAGAGGGATATAGAACTGAATATAAATTCAGAAATTTCATAAACACAGAAATAGAACAAATAGAGAATACCACCCAACTTGGTATCTATGCAAAATATAAAGCCGTTATCGGTAAACTAATTATAGAACCAGGAATTAGGGTTCAGCTATATGCTTCATTATCTGAAATATCACCTGAGCCAAGGTTTGCTCTAAAGTACAATGCTACTGACAACTTTAGAATAAAATTAGCCGCTGGAATGTATACCCAGAACCTCATTGCTGCATCTTCTGATAGAGATGTGGTTAATTTATTTTATGGTTTTCTTTCTGGACCCGAAAATTTGCCAAGAGATTTTAATGGTAAGGATGTTAATAGCAAACTCCAAAAATCAAACCATTTAATACTGGGAACAGAGTTTGATCTGGGAAGAAGCCTAACAATGAATGTGGAAGGTTACTATAAATCATTTCCTCAATTGACTAATATAAATAGATTTAAAATTTATTCTGAAGAAAATGCTCCTGCTGGATCATCGGACTTGGAAACCAAAGATTTTATATTAGAAAAAGGAAATGCATATGGACTGGATGTGGTTTTCAAATATGATTATAAAAGGATGTATTTATGGCTTGTTTACTCTCTTGGCTTTGTAAACCGTGAATACGAGGCAGTAAATGGTGAAATGATCAGCTATACACCTCATTTTGACCGTCGCCACAATGTGAACTTCGTATTTTCGTATACAAGCGGTAGTAAGAGTCAGTGGGAGTTTGGCGCTAGATGGAACCTAGGAACTGGATTTCCATTTACACCAATTCAAGGCTTTTATGAATACTTAGGATTTCCAGATGGTATAAACTCTAACTTCATAGATGAGAATGGACAGTTGGGAATTATTTATGGAGACTTATACTCAAATAGACTCCCTGTTTATCACCGCCTTGACTTGGATATAAAAAGGAATTTCTTTCTTGGTGCAAACTCTAAATTAGTGCTTGACCTCAGTATTACAAATGTTTATGACCGTAAAAATATATTTTACGTTGATATAGTTACAAATGAAGTAGTTTATCAATTACCATTTATGCCAAGCTTTGGCTTAAGCCTTTATTTCTGATCACACTATGTTTAAACAAAACTCACTATTTCTATATTTCATAACTGCAAGCATTGCCTTAAGTGGATGTTTGCGAACACATAATGAGAATATGAACCCACCCAAAGCCAAAAAAATAGCCAAAGAAATGGTTATTCATGGCAACACTCGAACAGATAATTATTATTGGTTAAACGACCGTGATAATCCGGATGTAATTGCATATCTGGAATCTGAAAATGCCTACACGAAGGAAATGATGAAATCAACGGAAACCCTTCAGAAGGATATTTACAATGAAATTGTGGGAAGAATTAAGCAAAACGATGAGAGTGTTCCCTATGATTATAATGGATATTCATATTTTGTAAAATTTGAGGAGGGTAAAGAATACCCCTTGTTTTGCCGAAAACAATTGGGTGATGAATCCAGTAACCAAATATTTCTAGATGGTAACAAAATGGCAGAGGGCCATGCATACTTTCAAATCGGAGGATGGGATTTTAGCACCAATAATAAAATTCTAGCATATAGTACTGATACCGTAAGTAGAAGGAAATATGATATTTATTTTAAGAATATTGAAACAGGCATTATCGCCGATGAGGTTATATCTAATACAACTGGAAATATTGTATGGGCTAATGATAATAAGACAGTTTTTTATCAAACGAAAGATGAAACACTTAGATCATATAGAATTTTTAAGCATATAATAGGTACTCCAGTGGCTGATGATAATATGGTATATGAAGAAAAAGACCCTACATTCTCAACCTACATATACAAATCTAAATCAGACAAATATTTAATAATCGGATCAGGTAGTACTCTAACATCTGAATGTCAATTACTAGATGCAGATTATCCTGACGGAAAGTTTAAAATATTCCAACCAAGAATAGAGGGAGTTGAATATGGCATAAGTCATCAGAATGGCAGGTTCTTGATAAGAACAAATTATGAAGCAAAGAACTTTAGACTAATGGAGACCTCTGAAAACAATACTTCCATTGATAATTGGAAAGAAGTTATTCCAAATAGATCAGATATAATGTTAGAAAATTTCGATTCTTTTGAAAATTTCTTTGTTGTCACGGAACGAAAAGATGGATTACGTATGTTTCGCATTTTCAATACGAAAACAGGAGTTAACCATTATTTAAAATTTGAGGAAATTGATTATTTTGTGTCATCTGCAGGTAACCCAGACTACAAGGCGATAAAATTTAGGTATAACTTCACATCACTAAAAACTCCAAGCTCTGTTTATGACTATGACATGATTTCAGAAGATCAAGAACTATTAAAAAGACAGGAAGTTGTTGGTGGATATAATCCTGATGAATATGTAACCGATAGAAAATATGCCATTGCTAGAGATGGTGTTAGAGTTCCCATATCAATAGTGTATAAAAAGGGATTTAGTATCAATGGCGACTCTCCTTTGTTATTATATGGTTACGGCTCATACGGATATAGTGTTGAATCCACATTCAGATCATCAAGGTTAAGCCTTATTGATAGAGGATTTGCCATTGCAATTGCTCACATAAGAGGAGGGGAAGAAATGGGGAGGCACTGGTATGAGGATGGCAAAATGCTTAATAAGAAAAATACATTTTTTGACTTTATTGATTGTGGTGAATATCTTATTGCTGAAAAGTATACTTCATCTGAAAAAATGTTTGCCGTGGGAGGTAGTGCTGGAGGACTTCTTATGGGTGCTGTAATGAATTATCGACCTGATCTTTTTAAGGGAATCATTGCCGCTGTTCCATTTGTGGATGTTGTTACTACTATGCTTGATGAAACTATTCCATTAACAACAGGTGAGTATGATGAATGGGGTAATCCAAATGAAAAGGAATATTATGATTATATGCTTTCATATTCGCCCTATGACCAGGTTGAGGCCAAAGAGTACCCGGCAATATTGGTAACCACAGGGTTGCATGATAGTCAGGTTCAGTATTGGGAACCAGCTAAATGGGTGGCTAAACTACGTGATCTAAAAACCGATGATAACCCATTATTTCTCCAAACAAACATGGATTTCGGCCATGGCGGAGCATCTGGTCGTTTTGAGCAATATAAAGAGGTTGCCCTTGAGTATGCCTTTATGCTTATGCTTTTGAAATAGGTTACCTATTTTCAGTATTAAAATTGATTCTTGGAGGATTCCATGTGACGGTGTCATTGTTTATATCATGTTTTGGGCTTAATACCTCCATCCATATCGGATTAACTTTTATAAGTAAGTAGTTTTCTCTGTTATCGATGTAAAATGACTCCCATTCTCTTTTCCAATATTTGTTCTTGAGAGTTTGATTAGTAACTAGTTCAGCAGTTCCGGATATTACAACATATCCAGATATGTCCTTGTTGATATAATATAATGTTACCCTCGGATCTTTTTGTATTTGAGATACTTTTCTGCTTTTTGGATTGGTTCCAAACCAGACCGTAAAATTTTCCTCAATTGGGAAAGGGTCCATAGCTCTCGCTCTCGGAGAATCATCTTCACCAATGGTAATAAGGGCACAACTCTGCGAATTAGCTATGATTTCCTTGGCAGCCGATTTGATTAATGTTATTGATGGAAGTATTGTTTCGTCTTTCCCCAATATTGATGAGTTTTCAAAAATAACTTCCTGAGCCGGCAATAATATGTAAGTAATCAGAATCAAAGAAGTAGTTAGAATTAGTTTCATGATTGAATTATTAACTTTTATTCATTAATTCCTCAATTTCTTCTGGGTTTATTGGTATCTCTGACATAAGATCGATAGGTGCATCATTAGTAATCAAAATATTGTTTTCCAACCTTATGCCTATCTGTTCCTCCCTGATATATAATCCGGGCTCACATGTTAATATCATCCCTGGCTTAAATGGTTCTTCTTTGTCACCAACATCATGAACATCAAGACCAAGGAAATGAGCAGTCCCATGCATGAAATACTTCTTATATAAAGGGTTTTCGTTATCTTGAGTGTTAATATCTTCCCGGGTAAATAATCCTAGACCTATCATTTCGGATTCCATCATTTTGTTGACCTCCTCATTAATGGTATTTATTGTATTACCTGGAACATACAATTTAATGGCATTGTTTAAAACCCTTAATACGGCGTTGTAACAATCTTTCTGGCGTTTGGTATATTTTCCACTTATGGGGATGGTTCTACTCATATCGGCTGTATAATTAGCATATTCCGCCCCAAAATCAAGTAACAGTAAAGTTCCTTCAGTACATTCTTTATCATTATCAACATAATGAAGTACGCATGAATCGACTCCAGAGGCAATTATTGGTGAATAACCATGACCATTTGCTCGGTTTATTTTAAACTCATAATCTATCTCTGCTTCAATTTCAAATTCTTGAATTCCTGGTTTAACTTTTGATAATATTCTCTTAAAAGCACCATTGGTTATATCACATGCTCTTTTTATCAATTTAATTTCAGCTTCGGTTTTTATGGTTCTTAAATCTTTTAGTATTGGCGCTGATCGTTTATAGTTGTGTAGTGCAAAATCAACTTTCAATTGTGTTCCTAATCTTTCATTTCTGCCCTCAACTTCAGGAAAAAATTTAGGATATTCATTTCTATTTAGATATATGTTATCAGTTACCATCATAACCTCTCGCAGTAACATTTCAAAATCATCTATCCAGTAAACACATTTGATTCCGGAAATGTTTTTAGCCTCAGTCTTTGTGTATTTATGGCCTTCCCATATCTTTATGCTTTCGTTTGTTTTTATGATAAACAGCATCTCCCTGTAACTCTTGTTTGCCATGTCAGGAGCAATAATAAGTATGCTCTTCTCCTGATCAATTCCTGTTAAATAAAAAAAATCAGATTGCTGACGATATTGAAAGTACTGGTCACCATTTCTAGGCTGCTGATCATTTGAAAAGAATATTGCCGCTGCTCCTTTAATCATTTTCTCAGAAAATTTTCTTCTGTTTTCAACGAACATGCTATTGTCCAGGGGTAGGTATCTCATATGATTAATTTTCGTGTAAAGTTAGTAACAAATAATAAGTTAGGTCCATTTAAATGTCATTTGTGTTGAGTTAAAAAATAATTACCTTTGAACCTTAATCCAAATCAATGATACATATTACACGTAGAGAAAGGTTTAACGCTGCTCATAGACTATTTAGGGCGGATTATTCTGATGAAAAAAATAACGAAGTATTTGGAAAGTGTTCTAACCCGAACTGGCATGGCCACAACTATGAACTTTTCGTAACAGTAAAGGGTGATATAAATAACGAAACAGGCTTTTTGATTAACCTAAAGGTCTTAAGCAAAATAATAAAAACTAATGTCATAAATAAGCTAGATCATAAGAATATTAACCTTGAAGTTGATTTCATGAAGGGAAAGCTTGCGTCAACAGAAAATTT
>Ga0209556_1001502_pt1 | contig 12491 bp, 13 predicted proteins | sample SaaInlV_150m_DNA_5_FD_184652 | JGI IMG/M metagenome (GOLD analysis project Ga0209556, IMG submission 184652) | Marine microbial communities from expanding oxygen minimum zones in the Saanich Inlet - SI037_S3LV_150m_DNA (SPAdes) (version 2) | ecosystem: Environmental > Aquatic > Marine >...
TAGCCACAACCGCTACTGGTGTTGATGTTACTGGTAGTGTTACTTGTGATGGCTTCACCTCAACAGGTATTGATGATAACGCTACGAGTACAGCTATTACTATTGATGCTAGTGAGAATGTAAAACTTGCCACAGGAGGTCAATTTCAATTTAACAACGATACATTTAGATTGCGTAGAGATGGGGCAACAGGGCATTATCATATAGAAGCTGACGAAACAGGTTCAAGCATTATATTTGGTACGGATAATACGGGTGCGGGTGTTGTTGAACATCTAACAATAAATAGAGTTGGCAACGTAGGTATTGGTACTAGTACCCTGAACAGTAACAAAGCAGTTATTGAAGGAGGTGTCGCAGGCAGTAACAGCTCTACATTAGCATTAAAGACTGGAAGTGGTGCAAACTCTAAAGTTGCTGATTTAGCTTTTTATGGAACATTTGTAACCCCAACATCTGACCAAGGACAAAGAAGAACAGCAGATATAACTTCGGGTTTCTCGACAGCTAACTGGGGTACTGAATATCTTGCCTTTGGTGTTGGTGTTGGTGGTACTACTAATGATGCTGCTAATGTAACATCAGAGAAGGTGCGCATAGACTCAGCAGGCAATGTTGGTATTGGTACTGCTACTCCAGCTGCTAAGATGGATGTATCAGGTGATATTGGTCTTAAAACTAATTTAGCAGTTGGTGGGTCTTCTGGGACACACCCATTAGGCAATACAGCAGATGGTCAGATTATAAAAACACCGATGTACACAGATTACCAATATCTATGGAGTGGTAATAATCGGACACATACAACTGAACTAATCTGTGGTTCTTATGCACACTTTGAAATAACATATGTACAAACTCAAACGAATGGTGGTGGCCATTCGAGCCAAGGCATACACAGGTATATAAGAGGAATATGGACTAACAACCACAATTCCCACACTTGGAACGTCTTAGAGCAGTTAGGTGGTGGTGGTACTGTCTCTCTAACTATAAGTGTAGGTCAAAATAGTACAACAGCTTCTGGAAAATTAACAATCACTGAAGTTGTTGGTGGTGGTTCATATGCTTATTCAAAGTTACAAGTTAGGACTTACTTTGGCGACCACGGCATTGCACATAACGAGACATAGGAGATAATAAAATGGTAGATATTATTAAAGCAGATGAAGAAATTAACAGCATCATTGGTGAAACATCTGAGCCGTTAGAGGGTGCTATTAGGTGGTGGCCTAACGAGGATACTGGTTATGAATTTGTTTACAAAACAGACCACTGGGAAGTTAAGCCACAGGATGCCATTTAGCAATCAATAAAACAGGAGAACAAGATGATTATTACAATTAATCAACTAGAAAGAAACACAGCAGACGATTCAGTAGTTACAGCACACTGGTCAGTTAATTTAACAGACGGTGCCTACTCAGCTAGTAGCTATGGTTCAGCATCATTCACTAGAGATGAGGATTCACCTACGTTCATTGCCTTTGAAGATTTAACTGAAGCTGATGTAGTTAGTTGGTTGGAGCTAGATGAGGGCTTAGAAGCTAACCTACAAGCTCAGATTGATGAACAGAAAACACCTACTACGGTAAACGGCACACCGTGGCAGGAAGTAGCAATAGAAGTATAAATAGATCAATAAGGAGTAAACCCCAATGGCATTAACTAAAGTAACAACTGGTGGTATCAAAGATGGTACTATCACTAATGAAGACATCAGTACAACCACTAGCATATCACAGGATAAACTAGCGGCAACTCCTGGTGCATCTTCAATTGCTTCTGGTTTAATGATCCCTGCTGATAAGAATAAATTAGATGGTGTTGCTGATAATGCTAATAACTATTCCCACCCAAGTGCTCATACAGTTTCAGAAGTAACAGGTCTTCAAGGTTTACTTGATGGTAAGACAACTGAAACATATGTTAATACTCAGATTACAAATGTTATTGGAGCAGCCCCAGCAGCTTTGGATACATTAACCGAGTTAGCAGCAGCCTTAGGTGATGATGCTAATTATGCAGCGACAGTGACCACTGCGTTAGCAGGTAAGGTAGATGACTCACAAGTTTTAACCAATGTTCCTTCTGGTGCTTTGTTTACAGATACAACTTATACAGTAGGCGATGGTGGGTTAACTCAGGTTAATTTTACTACAGCTGATAATACAAAGTTAGATGGTATTGAAGCTGGTGCTACAGCAGACCAAACCAAAAGTGACATTGAAGCTCTTGGTGTTAATGCTAATACATTGGATGCTTATAACAACACAACTGCCATCACAGGTAACGCAGTAGATGTATTCATTTATGATACCTCGAATGACTCAGATGGTGGTGCTTGGAGAAAACGCACACAGGCTACCTCTTGGTACAATGAAACTTTAAACACCAGCACTCGTGGCTCTCGTAAAGAGTTCCCTAGTGTTGCTGTGATTGTTGCTGAAGCTGATACATTGACTATTTATGATGGTGATACACCTGACTTAGATATGTGGATGGTATTTAATCAAGGAGGAACTTGGAATACTTCTGCAAATATGATTATGCCCACATCATCTAGTCCTGCATCAATAAGTTTGTTAAATGGTATCTTATCTATTGCGCTTAGTGCGGGGTACGGCGTTGGTATTTTAGATTTTATAAGCGAAAGTAACACCACTATTTTTGCAAACAATGTGACTAGCTACAATGGTAATGTTAGTCAGAGAAATGATGGTCTCGGACATTCTGATGCCTCTGATGCAAGACGTATAGTCAACTCAGCAACTAACGACATAGCAATGACAGTCCTACCTAATGCTCCTATAGACTCTACAACTGGACTACCTATACCTACTATTCTTGTTGGTTGCAGGCTAGGCTTATCAGTTATTAAGGATGATGGAACTGTTATAAACAGAACTCCAGGTACTACCGATGGAGTCACTGGTGGCGTTTATAACGTCGCTTTTGATGTTAATGGGGGTTATTGGTACAGCAACTCTTACTATGGTGAAGCACATTCAGTCTCCAGTCACGCAGGGGTAATTTGTTACGCAGCATCTGCTGACGCAACTGGCGCGTTAGCAACTGCTTGGGTTCCAACACACACAGAAGTAAGGTTGTCTATGGGTTCTGATGATGGAGGCACAACCACACATTGGGCTACCACACCTACAGCTGGACTTTGGCAGAATCACGGTGGCAACTCTACGGAAGCAAATGCAGGTAATATGAGTATAGTCTCATCTGGTGATAGTTCAAACGCCTATGGAGTTCATAAATTCTTATCTGCCAACATACCCCAATCTAGCTCCTCAGTAGCCTACCTAACCTCAACCTACAACAGCGGATATATGACTGGTGATATTAAAGGTGCTTGGCTATCTGATACTGATACTACGAATGTAGGTACTGAGTTGCTAACAACCACGCAGAGTGAGTTTAATACACTTGCTGATTACACTAATAGTTGGTCATCAACCGCAGCATCAACTGTAACTGCAGGGGTGCTTAACTTCGTTGAGGGTAATAATGGTTGGGGTGATACATTGATTTCCTACGGAAATTTCAAGAAGAATACTCACTACGAAATACGAATGAGTGCAAAACTAGTGTTTGGCTCTAAAATGGTAATCAGAGCACGCGTGTTGGTTAATGGGGCTTGGGTTTATAAAGTAAGTCCTGATATAGTAAATACTTCGTTTTCTGAAATCAGTTTCATATTTAATACTGAGGATGCCGTTCAAAATATTGGGCTTGGTTGTTGGGGAGGAACATCACTTTCTTCATTAGATGTTGAATGGTTTAGGCTACGCGAAGCAGACTCAGACCGCTCAGTAAAAGGTAAAGGCTTACAAGTCAACGGTACAATCACTAAGACTGCTGTAGCAACAGGTGCAGACCTTGTAGCTTATAGTGGCTTTAGTGCAGCTAATTATCTTGAACAGCCTTACAACGCTGACTTGAACTTCGGTACGGGTGATTTTAGTATTAGTGGTTGGTTCTATAAAAACGGAACAGACGGTAATAGTGCTATGTTTTGGAGAGGTAGAGACTCATATAATGCAGGAGGGCATATGATGTTGGTTTTAAGTGGTGGTGAAGTATATTGTTATTCATCAAATACTGCCGCTTGGAATAATCATATACAAGGAACGACCGCTATTAGTACAGGGGTATGGACACATTTATGTTGGACTCGTTCAGGAGGTTCTAACAAGGTATATATTAATGGAGATTTAGCAAGTACCTCTACAGATTCAACAAGCCTGATAGATAACGAGGCTGTTTGTAGATTAGGTGCAAGACAAAATGGCAATGATAGTTCTGATGGAAAGCAAGCCTTATGGAGAGTATCAGCAACAGCTCCAACAGCTGCTCAAATCAAAGAAATCTATGAAGCTGAGAAGCCTATGTTCCAAGAGAATGCTAAATGTACTCTCAATGGTTCTTCAGACGCTGTTCAATGTATGGCATACGATGACTCTACAGACTTACTTCACGTAGGAACTTCAGGTGGTCGTTCAACATTCCAAGGTCTAGTTAGAGTAGACGAAACATCAATAAATACAACTGAAATATCTGCCCAAGGCGGAATGATTGTGGAGGAGAACTAAGATGAGTATTAAGGTAACAAAACCCTCGATTAATATCAGGGAGAAGCTGAATGAACTGGACTATGATAAAGTACCATTTCAGAAGATGCCTGCGGGTAGTGTGTTGCAGGTTGTTACTAGTAGTCTGAATTCAGCCGGCACTTCCAGTACTTCCTTTGTCAACACTGGCTTGTACGTAGATATTGCGCCTAAGTTCACTAGTAGCAAAATTATGATAGATGTTATGTTAGGGGGAATGTACTATTTCCAACCGGGTATGGAGATAAGATTGATCAACGGCAACGCTGTTGTAGGTGAAGAAAACGCTCAATTATACCTTTATGGTACTACAACACAGACTACTGCCTACGTGAGACACCAAACTACATACATGGTTACAGACACTCCCAATACTATTGAAACAATAAGATACGAGATGCAGTTTAAAACCAGGGGGTCTGGGTCTATAGAAATTTGTAACGGACAATCTTTTAGTACAATTAGAGCAACGGAGATAGCACAATGATATATACAGCAGACGCATTAACATCTCTAAAGCCTAATGCTCAATGGGTACTACGTAATGATGAACTAGAATGGTTAGACACTGAACAAACAGAACCTACTGACATTGAGATTCAAACTGAGTTAGCTAGACTAATGTATCTTGAAGGTGTTAATACATATCAACAGGAACGTCAGTATCTACCTATCGCTGAACAACTAGACATCTTAACTAAGGACGGACTAGAAGCATTACAAACTATTAACTTAGCGGTTAAGTCAGCAGTACCTAAAGTGTTACCTGTGCAAGCAGATGAAGATGCGTATGTTAAATCTCACGTAGATACTTACACATTCAATAAGCAACTACAAGCATATACAACTGCTATGGATAGATTATCTAAATACATCTTAGCTGATGGTAGAGTTGAACTAACTGAGATGCAGGACACTACAGAATACGTAGTTGATGCTGAAGGTATGCTTGTGCTAACTGATGGCGAGCCTACATTCATTCAGGAAGAGGTTATTGTTCAGACTGCTATTGAGCCTTTAGAAGCTACAGTAGAAGTTACAACATACTCTGAAGATATTGATGCAGAGCTTGTAACTACTATTATCGAGAACCCTGAGATTACTCAGGATAACTTAGAAAGAGTAGAAGCACAGGCTGTGGTTGATGCTACACCTACTGCTGTAATTACCAAATACAAGGAGACCATCTAATGCCATACATAGGCAACTCACCTGCTAACGTTGGCAACTATCAAATCGTTGATGACATAAGTTCTACCTTCAACGGTGTGCTAACATCATTTGCTTTAACAGCGGCAACACAAACTATTAACCCTGCTAAGTCAGGACAGTTATTAGTAAGCATTAACGGTGTATTACAAGAACCTGATGACACAGGTACTGAAGGCTTCTTAGTCTCAGGATCAAACATTGTATTCTCATCAGCTCCTGCAACCGGATCAACCTTCTGGTGTGTATTCCAAGGTCAGAATGTAGATATTGGTATACCTAGTGATGACACAGTAGGTTTGACGCAACTAAGTGCTACTGGTACACCAAATACCTCTACATTCTTAAGAGGGGATAACACTTGGGTAATACCAACAGATACAGATACTACCACAACATTATCAGTTGCTGCTAACATATTAACATATACAGATGAAGATGGCTTGGCAACTAATATTGATTTAAGTTTATACCTTGATGATACCAATGCGGCTTATATTGCTTCTGGTTCATTAAACGGATCAACCGGTGTTGCTACATTTACACGAAGTGATGCTACATCATTTGATGTTAACATGAGTGCATTTTTAGATGACACAACAGTAACGGTTAATAATACTTTAACAAGTACAAGTACAACAGAGGCGTTAAGTGCAGCACAAGGTAAGGCATTAAACACTAGAGTTCTATTGAATGATGCTAAGGTATCTAATGTTGATCATCCTTTAGTTGAAACAGCAGTTCCTGTTGGAGCTTTGTTCACTGATACAATATATACACACCCAAGTGAACATACAATATCGGAAGTAACTGGACTAGCAGGTTCTATAGGGCGAATCAATAGTCCTTTATTAGATTTACCTTTAACTAACAGCCTATCAATGCGCTCAGGCGTAGGTAGTGTTACGTTTGCTAGAACTACTACGGCTACTTATGTTGATAGATATGGTGTGTTACAAACAGCACCTATTGATGAGCCTAGGTTTGAGAAAGAAGGATTGTTGATTGAAGGTACTAGTACGAACTTACTCCCATATAGTGATGATTTTAGTAGTTGGAATTTGGCTAATATTACTGTAGCAAGCGACTCCACTTTAAGTCCTGACGGTGTTACGTATGCAGATAAGATGACTGATACTTCTAGTACCGCCGAGGCTTACATGCATCAAGTTATAACAGTACCTGATGACAGCGCTACTTACACACTCTCTGTTTTTGTTAAAGCATTTGACCTCTCAGAAATTGTTCTTTGGACTAATATATATCCGGGTGGCACCTCCACCTCTACAGTGTTCAACTTCGCTTCTGAGACGGCAACAAACAACGGTAAAGTACAAAAACTAGACAATGGTTGGTATAGACTATCAATTAGTGTTACTAATAATTCTTCAGGCAACACATCACTTCAGTTCAGAGTTCAAGCTGAAAATTGGGGTGACAGCGGTGTTGATACAGGTAGTCATTATGTATGGGGCGCTCAGTTAGAAGAACTGCCTTTCGTAAGCTCTTATATACCAACAACATCTTCTGCTGTTACTAGGGGTCAAGATGTTGCTACCGTTAGTTATGATAATAATATGATGTCAGCCACACAAGAATTAACAGTTGTTGCCGATATGAATGTCCCTTCTTATAATGTCTTGAATACCAGCCCTAGAGGTTGGTTTGGAATTGTAGGTGAAACCTATAGATATATAAGAACAGCTCATAACGTAATCAACGGGTCTGTTGCGGGTACAGGCTTACTTGCATCATTCACTATATCAAAGGCACTAAACAATTACTGTTTTACATCAAATAGTACAGGAATAATTTCATACGTTGATGGAGCTAGTGTTTCTACAGGCAGTGCTTTAACCGTACAAAGAACAGGAGCAACTAGCATATCTTTGGGTGAAACAGGTCATAGCTCGAGTACAAAGTTATTTGGTCATATCAAGAACTTCAAGACATACGACATTACCTTAACAGCTAACGAAATTAAACTATTACAAGGAGCATAAGATGGATTCAGTAATATATTGTAATGACTTAATCGCTTTGAAAGCTAAGTTGACAGAAGACGGCTACTACGATGAAGAAAGTAATAGCTACTCAGTAAACCATACGCTAACACCTATTGTAAAAAACGGCAATAAGACATTAAGCTACGTGAGAGATATGGCTCTAGATTTAACTGAGTACCCTATGCTTGAAAATCTAGGTAGCTATGATGACCTAGAAGGTGATGCCGCTAAGTTAGCTACATACAAAAGTGTATATGATTATGAAGCTATTATTGAATTTACAGATGAAGATGGTGATATTCATACACAAAGCAAACCATTTAAGATAGGAGAATTTGCGTGAGTAAGATTATAAAAAGTAATTCAGAGGTAAATAAATCTCTTCCAGCTAGTCAGACTACTGCTCCTACTAGCCCTGCCGCAGGTGATATGTGGTTTGATACTACTACTGGTACTAATTCTATGAAAGTATGGTCAGGCTCAGCTTGGGACCAAATGAGTAATAAATTCACAGCCTCTGGTGGTACTGAATCAACATCAGGTGGTTATAAATACCATACGTTTACTTCATCAGGTACGTTTACTGCTGAGTCGGCATCTACTGTTGATGTTCTTGTAGTTGCAGGTGGTGGTGGTGGTGGTGGAACTTACCACGCTGGCGGCGGTGGTGCAGGTGGTCTATTACAAAATAGTGTATCAGTATCTGCACAACAATACTCAATCACAGTAGGTGGCGGTGGTGCTGGTGGCACAGGGACTGCTAGCTCTAGTGCTACTAGTCGTGGTCAATCTGGTGCAAATAGTGTAGCGTTGGGTTTAACAGCATTAGGCGGCGGCGGCGGCGGTACATATTCAAATTTTGCTGGACTTAGTGGCGGTTCTGGCGGTGGAGAACCTGGTAATGGTAATGTTACAGGTTTGGCTACAACAGGGTTTTTTGGCGCTGGCACACCAGGACAGGGCAACTCTGGTGGTAAAACGGCTGGAACAACGTGGTCTGGTGGCGGTGGCGGCGGTGGAGCTGGTGCAATCGGTGGCAACGGGTCAAGTAATAGTTCCAATGCAGCTGGATGTATTGGTGGTGATGGTGGTATAGGTATATTATATTCAGCGTGGGCGTCTGCTACAACTACAGGTGATAGTGGCTACTACGCAGGCGGAGGTGGTGGCGCTAGTGGTGAGCCTGTTAACCCATCTAGTGGTGGTACTGGCGGAGGCGGTGCAGGAGATTCCCAAGGAGGCTCACCAGGAAGCGCAAACACTGGAGGCGGTGGTGGTGGTTCAGAGAGAGGTGGTCAAAATGGAGGACAAGTCTGGAACGGTGGTGCTGGCGGCTCAGGCATTGTAATCATTCGCTACACCACATAGGAGAACAATATGGCACATTATGCAAAAGTAGAAAACACATTAGTAACACAAGTAATAGTAGCAGAAGCTGAGTTCTTTGAGACCTTTGTAGATTCTTCACCTGGAGAATGGATACAAACATCTTATAACACATCAGGTGGAGTTCACGCAGATGGTGGAACACCTCTAAGAAAGAACTACGCAGGAGTAGGATTCACATACGATTCAGTTCGTGATGCTTTCATTCCCCCTCAACCATACGCTTCTTGGACTCTTAATGAAGATACTTGTCAATGGGATTCACCCGTACCTTATCCAACAGATGGATTAAGATACGATTGGGATGAAGAAACACTTGCTTGGGTAGAAGTAACTGATGTAACTTAACATACATTCAAATTCAAATCATTATAAATAACTATATAATACAATAGAGCACGCCAATGAGTAAGTCAAGACTATTTTCAAAACTAATTGGATCTGACGGTAAGGTCAGAGAAGATAATGTAAAAGAATTAGTTGCCCATGCAGGTGACGTAGAAACCAAATCGTTTGGTTCTTCATCTCTTGTACCGGTCCTTACAGTTAATCGCCAAGGTAAGATCACAGCGATATCAACGACAGCAGTTGCGGGGGTTGATTCAGTTGCATTTAATAGTGCATCCGGTGAACTAGCGGTTAATACATCTAATGGTGCAGCTCATACTGCTAACATAGGAGCATTTGTCGATACTAAAATATCAGCATTAATCGGAGATGCCCCTGCTTCAATGGATACCTTATCTGAAATAGCAGATGCTTTAGGTGATGATCCATCGTATGCAGAAAACTTAAACATACAAACAATGACAACGTTAGCAGCGATTGTTGATTTACAAGAAAAACACATTATAGCTAATCCATAGGAAATATAAAATATGCCAACAATTCAAGAATCATTAGATGACTTAGTTGCAAATACAACTAGCTTAACCAATACTGTATCAGGTCGTATTACTGATATGGATGGTAAGATTACCCAAGCTAACTCAGCACAGGTAGCGGCTGAAACAGCTAAGACTAATGCAGAGATTGCTGAAACATCGGCACAAACAGCCCAGAGCTTAGCAGAGACTGCAAGAGATGTGGCATCTACTGCAAAGGTTGATGCTCAAACAGCTAAATCAGATGCATTAGCGGCTCAGTCAGCGGCAAGTGCAGCACAGACATCTGCTGAAGCGGCAAGAGATGCTTCAATTGCAGCGGATGTATCTGCTTCAACTAATAGAAGTGATTCTATTACGGCTAAGAATGCTTCTGTTGTTGCTCAAGGACTTGCAGAAACTGCAGAGGTGAATGCTTCAACAAGTGCTGCAGCTGCTAATTCACATAAGACTAAAGCTGGTCAATGGGCAGATAATGCTGAAGATGCTTCGGTTGAAACTGGTAAATATAGTGCTAAACATTGGAGTGCAAAAGCTGCAATTGAAAATACTGCAGCAGGCGTAAGTGAAAATAATGCATTGGCAAGTAAGAATGCTGCTAGTGCCTCTGAAGGTGTTGCAACCACTAAGGCATCTGAATCATCCACTTCGGCAACTGCTTCAGCAGCATCTGCAAGTACTGCAACCACTAAAGCTAGTGAAGCAGTTGGTTCAGCCAATACTGCTGCAACCCAAGCAGGTATATCAACTACTAAAGCTAGTGAAGCATCAAGTTCTGCTAGTGCTGCAGCTTCAAGTGCTTCAAGTGCTTCAAGTGCTGCAACGACCGCGGTTAATGCTGTTATTGATACCGCCCCTGCTAACCTAAATACATTAAACGAATTAGCTGCGGCACTTGGAGATGATGCTAATTATGCATCTACAACCACAGCGGCTTTAGGTAATAGATATACTAAGGCTGAGACTGATGCTATATTTACAGATTATTCTCCAAAAGTTGTTATGGCGGGGTATAACAACTCGAGTAATCAAAGTTCGAATGTCTGGACAGATATTACATTGAATTGGTTCGAAACCCCTCCTGATACCAATTACATAACAGTATCAGGAAATACGGTTACATTTGATGTTCCTGGAGTATATTCGATAGATTACTTCGCTATGTCACACGACAACGATAGATACTATGCCCATCATAGAATTAGTGGTGCGGTATATCACCATACTCACACTTACGGAACACAATGGATGGATCATAACTTCAGCCTTGCTCATAAATTTACGGCAGGGGAGTTTGTTGGTTTTAGTGTTTGGAAGAGTGGTGGTAGCAATAGTTACACTTGGCACCATGGCGGCACATATTCAATGATCACAATTACATATTTAGGAGCAGGATAATGATAAAACTAATAACAGCGCCAGGTCCAGACGGAGGTCCATTCGACGCAGATGGTGTCGCAGCCCAGAACTTGGGTGTTGAGGCGACCAGTTCTGAATTGGAGGCTGAAAAGCAAAGACTCATTTTAGAATGGCAACTTGATCAATACACAAGGGATAGACAATACCCTTCATTAGAAGAGCAAGCTGATATGGCTTACTGGGATAGAAAGAACGGTACTACAACACTTGATGATGCTTTAGACGCAGTTAAGGATGCTTATCCTAAGCCTATATAATGAGTAGAATAAGACAACTAGCAGAATTTGACTTTTACAATAAGTCAGAAACCGACGGTAAGGTAGTAGAACTATCTCCGCCAACAGATTTAAGTGATTACTATACGAAATCACAAACGGACTCTAACATTGTAACGTTAAGTCCTCCAACTGATTTATCAACGTATTACAATATGGGTCAGGTCGACTCAATTATAAATACACTTAAAGGTACCGCTTCAGTTGACTTCGATACACTCGGAGAGCTTGAAGATGGTATTGACGCAAATGAATTATCGGTGGTGTCTAACGCTGCAGCTATTATATCTGCACAGAACGAAATAATAACCCATCACCCGTAGGAGAAAATATAAATGCCAACAACTTTAACAGATGCCGTAAATACTTTAGTTAGTAATACGACAACACTGCAAACGACAGTTACTGGACGTATCACAGATATGGATGGTAAGATTGCCTCGGCAGATACAGCGAAACAAGCTGCAGAGACTGCAAAGGCCGGAGCAGAGATTGCTAAGAGTGCAGCTGATACTGCAAAGACCGATGCTGAGACCGCACAGACATTAGCTGAAAATGCTAAGATTGCTGCTGAAACCGCTCAAGGTATTGCTGCAACTGCTAAGACAGATGCTTTAATAGCACAAACCGCTTCTGAAACTTCAAAGAATAATGCTGTAGCTGCACAGAGTGCTGCTGAAAGTGCTGAAG
>Ga0209556_1001519_pt1 | contig 12400 bp, 10 predicted proteins | sample SaaInlV_150m_DNA_5_FD_184652 | JGI IMG/M metagenome (GOLD analysis project Ga0209556, IMG submission 184652) | Marine microbial communities from expanding oxygen minimum zones in the Saanich Inlet - SI037_S3LV_150m_DNA (SPAdes) (version 2) | ecosystem: Environmental > Aquatic > Marine >...
GTGTAAAGAGCACAAATGCCATTATATCCAATCTTATCACATTAGATAAATGTACGATCACCAATTGCACATACGGGGTCCACATCAATGATGCTTGCCGTGGAATAACTATATCTAACTCCAAATTTGATACTTTATACAAAGGTGTCGCATTGGGTATAACTCCAGTAAATGGTGGACCTACTGGCGTTAGGATTGTGCAAAATATGTTTGATAATATATTCGCACAAGGGGTAGAAGTTGGTGATTGTAAATTAAATATTAGTGCATTTAATATATTCTATGATATTGCCAATGGATTCCAAGATATTGGTAATCCAAGTGCCTCAATTGTTGATTTTAATGATTATGATAATATTAGTTATGGTGATATGTTTCAACGACCTGATTTGGATAGCAGATCACATCCAAGAACTAATGTAAATTATGGCACCTCTGATTATAACCCATCCGATTTAGCCCATCCGATGCAAATAGGCACATATTACCGTGAGAACGGGAAAAGTTACCAATTGAATGATAATTCCTCTAATCAGTTGATGACTATTTCATTCTTGAATTCAAAGTCGTTTAAGGTTGATTATTTAATAACCCGTGGTAATGCGGTTAAGTCGGGCACATTAAAAATTACTGCTGGATTAACTGGATCAGGTGATATGATGTTCGTTGATGATGGGTGGGAAAACTCACCGACTGGTATCGCATTAACTGCAACCCAAACTGCCAATAGTGTTACCGTAAACTATACATCAACGAATAATGGTGTAAATGGGTCAATTAGCTATTCAGTGAGTTATTTATAATTTTTATAACTTGAAAAACGGTGGCGTTTCTGTTAGAATGGTAAATATAGGACAATCTAATAATGAAGGTGATCGATGACAACAGTTAATGAAATTTATGTAAAAAAGCGTGATGGAAGTCTTGAGTTATTAAATTATGACAAAATCCATAGGATGTTGGAGTGGTGTTCCGATGGATTAAATGTGTCGGTTTCTGACACAGCAATCAAAGCAGAAATTAAGATTGTCAATAAAATCAAGACAGTTGATATTCAGCACACCTTGATTAAATCAGCCGCAGAAATGATCTCCGTGGATACCCCAGATTATGATATCTTTGCTGGTCGATTATTAGTAACTGATATGCGCAGGCAAGTATATGGGGGAAGTGGAAAAATACCACCATTTTTAGAATATATTACAAAGAATGTTAATTCTGGATTGTATAGCCCAGAATTACTAGAGAATTATACAGAAGCCGAAATAAGTGATTTTGGTGATTTCTTAGATTATGATAATAATTTTAATCGTGGATATGCATCAATTGTTCAAATGGAATCAAAGTATTTAATTAAAGATTCCAAAACTGATATTCTGTTGGAGATGCCACAAGAAACATTCATGATAATTCCAATGGTCATCTTTGCAACCGAGAAAAATAGAAGAAAACTTATTATAGAGTTCTATACTGCACTAAAAAATGATGAAATTTCATTACCAACACCAATCATTTCAGGGGTAAGAACTCAATTAAAAATGTTTAGTTCTTGTTGTAAGATCAAGATGGGAGACTCTACTGAGAGTATTCTTAGCACAGAGTATGCATTATCACTGATGACTTCACAACGCGCTGGAATTGGTATTGATATGGGGAATGTGCGTTCTATTCTTGCACCCGTAAAAAATAATACAGTAAAACATACTGGTGCATTGCCTATACTGAAATCAATCGAAGCGACATCAAAACAATTTACACAGAATGCATTACGATCGGGTGCTACTGTAGTCAATTATCCTATATTTAACTTTGAAATCATGGACATTCTGGAGTACAAAAATAACCAAGGGAGTAATACCACCAGGGCAAGGTTTATTGATTATAGTATTGGTTTGACATCTATTTTTATTGATCGTGTCTTAAAAAAGGAAAACTTTACCCTGTTTAGTGCGGAAGAAGTTCCAGATCTATTTGAATTCTATGGTGATACTGATAAGTTTGATGAAGCGTATGTGATGTATGAGAAAAAGCGTGGAATTCGAAAAGAAGTATTCCCAGCAAAAGAGATATTTGATAAACTCGTTAAAGAGAGAGTGGGAACTGGAAGAATATACATTCATTTTATTGATAATATTAATAAACAGGGGATGTTTAAGGAACGAATTACCCAAACTAATTTGTGTGTGGCAGGAGACACAATGATTTCTGTACGGTATACCAATGCACTCAATAATATCGTTAATGAGACAATTCGAATTGATCAGTTGGATAACATAACAGAACAGGAATATAATAATATTGAAGTATTAAGTTATAATATAACCAATGAAGAAGATGAGTATCGACAAATAACGGCATTTGCGCAAACACATAAATTGGCGGACGTTTTTGAAATTGAGGATGAGGCTACTGGACAACGACTAGTCTGTACTGGCGATCATATGGTATATACTAAGAATAATGGGTATGTGAAAGCCAGTGATCTTGTTGAAAGCGATGAATTGCATATTAACTAAGAAGTTCATTGATGATAATTTACTAACAGTTGATGGTAGACTTAGCCCTGTGAATATGAAGCGGTTTGGAATAGAATCCACACCAATGGAGCTATATATGGTATTCCATGAGATGGCAGAAAAGGGGAAATGTGAATTGTGTGGTGATTATACCCGGTTTGTTAGTTTTAGGAAAGGATTTCGGGCAACATGTTCTTCTCGATGTAGCAAACAGGTCATCATAAACAAGAATAAGAGTCATTCAATTACGAAAGAACTAATAGCGACTGAATTTATATTGCCGAACGGAAAGTTATCACAAGGTAAAATGTGCCTATATGATGTTTCTGCAACGGAATGTTATAATGTATACCACGGGATCGATGGTGCTGTTTGTCACCATTGTGGTGTCAGACTACACAAAATAGTAACATTTAAGCTGGGCTATCCAACATATTGTTCTTTGCAATGTTCAGCAAAATCTGCAGATGTTAAAAAGAAACGCACCGAGACGAATATAAAACGTTATGGTGATAGTAATGTATGGCGGTCGCGGACAGATTCAACTACCTATGATATATTAGAAAATAAGAATGTATTGGAGAAACTTTACGGTGAGTACGAAAGTGCAACCAAAATTGCAAGTATCATCGGAGTAGCACACTCAACGGTGTCAGTATATCTAAGAAAGCATGGAATAAAAATAACAAATTCTAGTTCGGCTGAGAGGGAACTAGTTGAATTCTTACAAGGACATAACCTAGTTCGGAATGATCGGACAATATTGGATGGGAAAGAATTAGATATATATTTACCAGATAACAAGTTAGCAATCGAATACAATGGTATTGTTTGGCATAGTTTTGGTAAAACATTTCCAAACAATGCGATGATTGAAGATAAATCAATGCATTTACGCAAAACGGTAGAATGTGAACGCCAAAGTATACATTTGTTGCACATTTTTAGCAATGAATGGGAAAATCCCACAAAACAAGAAATATGGAAGTCGGTGATAAATGGTAAATTAGGGAAGAATACAACAATATATGGGCGTAAAACCAACGCTGTTAAGATAACATCGTTGGTCGCAAGGAATTTCTGCGATGATAATCATTTACAAGGTGGCATTGGGACAAGTATTTCGTATGGATTAGAATATGATGATACTATCGTAGCGGTAATGACATTCTCAAAACCACGGTTTAACAAGAAATACGATTATGAATTAATTCGCTACTGTTCTATGAAGGGTGTGCATGTGGTTGGTGGAGCATCAAAGTTGTTGACTAAGATGAAGCAATATAGTATAATAACATACGCCAATAGAAGATGGAGTCGTGGAGATTTATACACAAAGCTGGGATTTAATAATATGGGCAACAGTTTGCCTAATTACTTCTATATTGCAAAAAACCAAGTGCGGTTAGAAAGTAGAAACAAGTATCAAAAACATAAGTTGGTCGCATTATTGGAAGATTACGATGCGAATTTAACAGAAAGTCAAAACATGTTTAACAATTCATACAGGAGATTGTGGGATTGTGGTAATGTAGTATTCACCAAGGAAAGAGAACAATGCTAAAAATTAGAAAACTAAACAAACAAATTCCGGTATATGATATTACAGTTGAGGAGACACATAACTTTTATGCCAATGGTATACTAGTTCATAATTGCTCCGAAATATTCCTTCCAACTAGGGCTATGAAATTTGATGGTCTTAAACAAACTGACTTTGAAAACATCACAGATTATGATTTGAATGATGGTATGATATCATTATGTATCCTTGGATGTGTGAATTTTGGTAAATTGACAAATATTACTAGGATAGATACCTTAACCAGTTTAATGGTGAGATTTCTTGATAATTTGATTGATATACAGGATTATCCAATGGATGCAACTAAATATCCGACCAAAGGGTATCGTTTCTTGGGTATTGGTATTTCTGATTTTGCCCATTTTTTAGCGAAACATGAAGCACGGTTGGGAACACAAAAAGCGAAAGAATTAACACATCGCTGGGCAGAACGTTTCCAATATGGGTTAATTAAGGCATCGGTTAGTTTAGCAAAAGAAAGAGGTCCGTGTGAATACTATAAACAGTCTTTGTATTCTGATGGTGTTTTGCCAATTGACACATACAATAAAAATATAGATAGTTTGATTGCTAATAATCTGTTATGTGATTGGGAAGGTTTACGAAAAGATTTACTGAAATATGGTATAAGAAACACAGCTTTATCAGCAATTCCGCCAACCGCAAGTTCAAGCCTGGTCAGTAATAGCACCCAAGGGGTAGATCCAATACAATCAATTACTGATACATTTGAGAGTGCTAGTTATACAGTAAAATCGTTGGTACCAGATTTCGAAAAAGAGAAATACTATATGAAAGCATGGGAGATGCCGAATAATGATTCTAGTGAATACTTGAAATTGATTGCTGTCATCAATAAATTTATTGACCAAGGGATTAGTGTTAACCAATGGTACGACTTAACTAAAATTCCAAATAGGGTGTTGGATTCGAACCGTGTTAAGCGTGATATTTTGACAGCATACAAGTATTCGTTAAAGAGTTTGTATTATATTCGCACAAGGGATAAAGAAAATAAATCAGATACAGTTGTGTCTGGGTGTGGGTCGGGTGGATGTGCAATTTAACAACATTTATTAATAATACATTACTTACTAAAAGTGGAACATTAAATCCGAAGAGAACACACCTTGATTGGTTTACTAATCATGGTCTTATAGAGTATTATGATGTTATTGTTAATTCGACCTCGTTTCTTGGTGATGTGAAGTTTTATATGCGTGTCCATATGATATTAAAAAATATTGATAGATTCCCCAAATGCAAGTGTGGAAATGATATTACTAATTGGAATGATCATACTAAAAATTTTTATGAGTTTTGTTCATTATCCTGTGGGACATATTACACGAAAGATAAACAGAGAGAAACCAAAGAACTGTTGTATGGTGATATACACTATAACAATAGGAAACAGGCAAAAGAAACTTGCTTAGATAGATATGGAAATGAGTCATACACACAAACAGAAGAGTTTAAAACCCGTGTTAAAAATACAAATATTACAAAATATGGGTATGGTGCAACATCACAGAGTCCGATAGTTAAACAGAAAGCAAAAGAAACTTGCTTAGATAGATACGGGAGTGAATCATATACACAAACAGAAGAGTTCAAACAGAAAGCAAAAGAAACATGTTTGGATAGATACGGGAGTGAATTTTTCACCAAGAGTAAGAAATATAGAGATAGTTTTGATCATTTACCTACATTATTTGATATAGATGAAGCGATAGAGTTATATAATAAGCATAAGAATTGTGCAATGGTTTCGCAAATATTGGGTGTTTCGCAATCCAATGTTATTGTTCATTTAAACCGGGCAGGTGTAGATTTACGGTACATGAATTCTATTGCGGAGATTGAAATTATTGAGTTTCTTAAAGAACATATTTTTCATCCAGTATTGCATAATGATAGGACATGTTTGGGTGGCAAGGAACTTGATATATTTTTGCCAGAGTACAAATTAGCAATAGAATATAATGGTATATATTGGCATACAGAGGGGAAAGGCAAAGATAGAACATACCATTTGGCAAAAACTAGAGGATGTGAGGAGAGAGGAATTCAGCTTCTTCATATTTACGAAAATGAATGGAATGATCCAATCAAGCAAAATATCTGGAAGAGTATGATTTTATCTAAATTGGGGTTGACTCATAGAGTGTTTGCGAGAAAATGTGTGGTGCGTGAGGTTTCAATGGACGAAAGTAGGGATTTCATGGTGCAGAATCATTTGAGTGGATTCCGAGGCGGTGGTATTAAGTTGGGGTTGTACTATAATGATGAATTGATGCAAATGGTTATTGTTGGGAAGTCGAGATATGATAAAGCTATTGAATATGAATTGATTCGTAGTGCTACTAAAACAGGGATAACTGTAGTTGGTGGGTTAAGTAAATTATTAGCCAGATGTCCTGATAATATGGTTAGTTATGCGGATAGACGATATTCTGATGGCAAAGGATATGATGCCGTAGGAATGAAGAAAAGTCATGAATCGCCACCAAATTATAGATATTTGGTGGATAGTAAGTTAGAGTCAAGGAATAAATATCAGAAACATAAATTGAACAAGTTGGTTAGGGTGTTTGATTCAACTATGTCGGAATATGATAATATGTTGGTTAATGGGTATGATAGGGTGTGGGATTGTGGAAGTTTGGTTTACATTAAATAGTGGAGAATAACATGAGTTGTAAAATTTTTAATTTAGGTGACACAGTAGTATCAAAAAATACAAATTTATTTTTAGGTGAGAATAGTTGCAATAGAAATATTCAAACATTTCATGATCCGAAATACCCCTGGATAATGGATTATGCAGAAGAGATGCGAACGATTGGCAATTGGTCAAAATTTGAAATTGATTTATCAAATGAAAAGCGAGATTTTGATAGTTTAGACGAGGCTGGGCAGCATATCTATGAAGCTGGGTTGAAGTTTGCAATCACATTGGATAGTTGTGCAGGTAGAGCACCATTGCAACTATTTAATAATGGTGGTATATCAAATAATCCCGAATGGGAATTGTATATCACCAATCATCAGAATAACGAATTATTGCATTGTTGTGTGGAGGGCACTGAGGTTTTGACTGCGGAAGGATTTAAAGACTTTAGAGATGTAGATAATGATACCAAAGTTGCTAATTATGAAGAAGATGGTTCTATAACATTTACTCCGCCGCTTGATATTATTCAATCTGAATATTCTGGGGACATGTATACATTTGAACAAGGACACTATTTACAACAGGTTACCCCAAATCATAGAATTTTATATTTTGATAGGTATAATGATGATGCATTACGTGTGGAATTTGCAGAAGACACGTCAGTTACTAATCATAAATTGCCTGTATCTGGATATAAGGTTGGGTCAACTCATTATCTAACTCCAAATGAGAAGATGGCAATTGCCTACCAAGCAGATGGAACATTGGTAAATGGTGGAAATATTACGAAAGATGGAACTTGTATTAGATTTCATTTTAAGAAATCAAGAAAAAAGGAACAACTTCGGGAATTATTGCATGGGTTTAGACACACAGTGAATGAAAATAATACCAAAGAGGGGTATACCGATTTTTATGTTTGGATTGATTTTGATATTGATAAAACCTTTGAATGGGTTAACTTGGAACATGTGTCGCATAGATGGTGTAGTGAATTTTTAGATAACCTTGTGTTGTGGGATGGGTGTGTTAGAAAAGAAGGAACTAAAGTTTATAATAATACTAATGTTGATGCTGTTAATAAAGTTCATGCTATTATAGTATTGTGTGGTAAGCGATCAACCATATATAAATCAAAAACCACTGGGTTTAATGGTGAGGATCTAGGGGAACGAAGTAAAGATTATTACCAAGTATCAATTGTTGATCGGGATTATGTAACCGGCAGAACAGTTCAGAAAACTAAGGCACATTACGAAGGCAATATATATTGTGTAACTGTTCCAAGCTCATACATCATTACTAGACTCAACGGTAAGGTGGCTGTTACTGGTAATTCTGAATCATATACTGAAATGGTTCGTGCAATTTACAATGATGTTGATGTATTTATTGATAATATTATACATGATGAACAAGTTCAAAAACGTGCAACCTCGATTTTGGCAAGTTTTGATAGTGCTACCGCAGTATTTGATAAGATGGATGCAAATAAAACATGTACCGATAATGGATTAGATAAGCCATTTCCTGAGATCACGGAGACTGATGTTAAAAAGGCAATATATAAATCTGCCATTGTGTTGAATATGTTTGAGGGTATCAGATTCTTTAGTACATTTGTTACAAACTGGTCATTTAGTGAACAGCCAACCAAGTTGTTCCCTGGTTCATCAAATATCTTCAAATTGATTGCTCGTGATGAAATGATTCATCTTAATATATTCCAAAAAATTATCAAAATGCTTCGTGAAGATAAATCTGAGGGGTTTGTTGAGATTGCAAAGGAAATGGATGAAGAAGTATATGATCTATTCCGAACTGCATATAACGAGGAAATGGCTTGGATTGAATACTTATTTAGCAAAGGATGTCCACTTATTGGCATGAATGAGACTATCCTTAAAGATTATATGACTTATATCTTTGCGGTTCGGATGATTAATATTGGATTAGACCATACGAAACTTGGTATTGTATTTGGTAGCAATCCAGTGCCTTGGATAGATAACTATTTAGATTCTTCACATGTAAAATCTGCACCGCAAGAGATTGAATCTGTTAATTATGTTGCTGCTATAGATTCAAGCAAAGATGAGGATTTTGACTTAGATGACTTATGATACGTTGGTTCAGCCACCGAACAATGGTTGCAACAAGTTCCAATGATAAGTTTTAAAATTAAGAGGATGAACTTTCAACTTGGATGTGGTATTATAGATTCATTAATTAATCACTGGGAGATATGATGGACATAGATTTACATAATGGTGATTGCCTTGGTGTATTAAAGGCAATGGATGAGAATAGTGTGGATAGCATTGTCACAGACCCACCGTATGGGTTAAGTGCTGCTAAGAATAGTGGGAAAACATCAGCAAGCGGTTTTATGGGCAATACATGGGATTATGATGTTCCTAGACAAGAGATTTTTGAAGAATGTTTGCGGGTATTGAAGCCTGGTGGACACATATTGTCATTTAGTAGCACTCGCACATATCATAGAATGGCAGTTAGGATCGAGGATGCTGGATTTGAGATAAGAAACTTGATTTCTTGGAATTTTGGGTCTGGATTTCCAAAAAGCCAGAATATTAGCAAAGCGATTGATAAAAAATTAGGGCATGAACAAGAAGTGGTGTTTGAAGGTCGAGCCGTAAAACGAATGATACCTGGTGCAGATCAAGATAAGACTGGTTCATGGATTAAGGATAATGGAAGAGAATATGTTCCTACCGTAACTAAAGCATCTAGTGATGAAGCACAGCAATTCGTTGGTTGGGGAACCAACTTGAAACCAGCAATGGAACCAATTTGCATGGCAAGAAAACCATTGATAGGAACAGTGGTTGAGAATGTGTTAGAATATGGAACAGGTGGGATCAATATTGATGAGAGTAGAGTTGGCCCAGTAAATTTATCTGGGGAACGGAAAACTACTAACAGAAAACCACGCAATGATGAAAATGTATGGACTAATGATAACTCAGGGATGAAACCAACTATATATGCTGATGCTGATCCAAAAGGCAGATTCCCATCTAACGTAATTTTGTCGCATCACCCAGATTGCGAATGTATAGGTGTTAAAAAAATTAAAAATAAGAGTGGGTCGATTACTGGCAATGGCAATGAACCTAGCCACACCGGAGGTGAGAATGCCACCTGTTATGGGGAGTATGGTCGGATCGCAATGCAAAAATATGGTGATGAGGATGGAAATGAAACCGTAGAAGAATACAATTGCCATCCCCCAGTGAGAATAATGGATGAACAGAGTGGGGTATTATCATCTGGCAAGGATATAAATCCAACTACTGCCGATGTGTCTAGTTTTTTTGGAAATAAAGAACAATATTATAATTCAAATGCGAATTATGGTGATAAAGGTGGTGCATCAAGGTTTTTCTATTGTGCTAAAACCTCTAAATCTGAAAGAAATCACGGATTGGATGCATTCGAAGAAGTAGTGAATTCTAAGTTTGACGGGGGTGATTTTGAGAGAAGTGAAGGTAATATTGCAAATCACCAAATGAGTAGAAATCCACATCCAACTGTTAAACCAATTAAATTGATGATATACTTACAAAGAATGGTGACACCGAAGAATGGTATAACATTAGATCCATTTATGGGGAGTGGTTCATCTGGATTAGCAGCAAAACTTGGGGGATTTAAATTCATTGGTATTGAATTAGATGAACAATATTTTCAGATTGCCAAGGCAAGAATAGCATCATCTGATGATTTTGACTTATCAGCTGATGGTGAGGTTAATATAGTAGAAAGAGAAAGGAATACATTCAATGAGTTATTTGAGTAAAAGGAAAAATTAATGAAAGTAGTTGAGATAGCACAAACAAATACATCAGGGATAAACCTTGATGAATTACATACTATGACGATTGATGATGTAAAAAACACATCTAACCTAATAGGAAACCCTGTGCTATCAAATCCAGATAGCATCGAGTATTCGTTATATAAAAGAATAACAGCTGGGTATATTGAATATTTTTTATGCAGTACAACAGATGTTATATGTATGGTAGGAGCATCACTGCAAAATACAAGAACAGCAAGTTATATCCAAATACATGGTGTTCAAATTAAACCTACGTATAAAAGCAAAGGATTAGGGTTGTTGACATATGATTCCATTAAGAATGTTGAAAAGATGAACTTAATGAGTGATTTTGAACAGACATTGGATGGCAAGAAGTTGTGGCATAGAATTGCTAGCGTGTACAATGTAGCTGTAATAAATATGACCACCGGAAATAAGATTTCTAATGACATTGATGATGCATATCAATTGTATTTTACTAATGAACCAAGTGCCAATAATACGGTGTTGGTCACGGAAGAGTACATATCGGAAGGAATATTAGTAAAAAAAATTAACGTAAACAGGAGAAAAAATGGTAATAGTATATAGTAAAACAACTTGTCCACATTGTGTGCAAGCAAAGAAGTTATTAGAAAGTCACAATATCAAATATACAGATATTAATATTGAAGAAGATATGATTGCAAAGGATTTTATAATACAGAAAGGACACAAATCTGTGCCGCAATTTTACGTAGGTGATAACATACTAGTAGAAGGTGGATTTACTGGATTGCGTGGAATGGCTAGAACAGCAATTGAAAGCAAAGTAGCGGAGTTAATATGATTAAATTTGAAGAGGGTGAGGTTTACTGTTTTAAATTAAATAGTGGTGAAGAAGTAATCGCAAAAGTAGAAACTATTGGTGATGCAACTTTAGTCAAAGATGATGGCAATACTAATAATTTCGGGGTTGCACTAGGACTGAGTAAACCATTAAGTGTCGGGATGGGTGCAGATGGACCACAATTAATACCAACTATGATGTCTGGCAATCCGCAAGAACTGTTTTGGGTTAATATAGATTCGTGTGCTATCGTAGGACAAATTGGCACTGATATGTATGAAGTATACAATGAAAGCACCTCGGCATTAGACCTACCCAAAGAGAAGCGAATTCTAAGGGGCTAAATAGCTGTATGGCAAGCGTTAGTAGATTAGGTGATACAGTATCAGTGCATGAATGTGGTGTAGTGCCATCAGCGGCTACGGCATCTCCTAACGTGTTTTCTAATGGTATTGCAGTTCATCGCCAAGGTGATGTGAATACCTCGCATCCGTTTTTGCCACCCCCAGTGGGATGCCCCACACATTCAACATCACTAAGTTCGGGATCACCCAATGTATATGTGAATGGTAATCAGTGTGCTAGAATCGGTGATCCATATGGTTGTGGTATTGTTTTAACTAGTGGTAGTCCTAATGTGTTTGCAAATGGAGAATAAGAATGAAATTTACTAAAAACATATGGTCATTATTGGTGTGCTTATTGCAGAATATAATCGGTGGCAAATGCAATCAAGATGAACACGAAGATTCATTTAATTATCGTTAAAAAGTAATTGCAATATTTCTGAAATGTATGTATAATCACTTCTGTACATTAATTAACGAGGGAAAACTATGCCAGTACAGTGGATTGACAAATTAAATGAATCTAACTCAAGGATTCACAAAGAAACAGTGATTAGCCAAGCACTCACTGCTTATAAAATAGGTGATGAGACAGC
>Ga0209556_1001531_pt1 | contig 12344 bp, 9 predicted proteins | sample SaaInlV_150m_DNA_5_FD_184652 | JGI IMG/M metagenome (GOLD analysis project Ga0209556, IMG submission 184652) | Marine microbial communities from expanding oxygen minimum zones in the Saanich Inlet - SI037_S3LV_150m_DNA (SPAdes) (version 2) | ecosystem: Environmental > Aquatic > Marine >...
GATTTATCTTGTATCCTGCTTGATTTGGACTGTTTCAAAGACGTAAACGATACTTTTGGGCATACCTTTGGTGATTTAGTTTTACGTGAATTTTCTGAGGAGTTAATGCAAAATGCACGAAAAACTGATATTCCCATCCGATATGGTGGAGAAGAATTTATGGTACTTCTCCCGAACACCGGTATTGCCGGGGCACAAAAACTGGCTGAGAAAATTCGTACAAGATGTGAGAAGAAGAAGTATGTCGATGGTAACAATTCAACAACTGTAACTGTGAGCATAGGTATTGCATCTCTAAAACAGCACCAACTAACAGAGGGTAGAGAGATTATTGCATGTGCAGACAAAGCCCTTTATCAATCTAAGGCAGAAGGAAGAAACAGGATTACTGTCTACATGAAGAAACCTTCCTGGGCATCTGAAGATAATAAAATCAGTGAAGACAGGGATTTAGGATACCTGAAGGAAAGTCTTTCAGTGATTTTGGAAAAAACAAAAAAATCTTCTATAGAATCGTTAGAACTTCTGACCCGTGATCTAGGCGGCAAGGAACACAAGCAACACAATCACGATGTAAAGAGATACATTAACCTTATCGGTGAAACACTTGCCCTTCCTCCCACTATTATCGAAACTTTTAAGCGTTCGGCAAATTTTCACGACAATTTTAAAGTTTTGCTGAGAAAAACTTTAAAAGCTAAAAATAAAGTGCTAAACAAAGAAGAGAGGAATGAGATTGAAGACCATCCGTACATGCTATCAGAGCTGATAGACATGTTCGATTTTTTTGCCAACGAGAAGTCTATACTTCAGCATCACCATGAAAACTATGATGGGTCCGGTTATCCCGATGGACTAAAAGAAAGCGAAATCCCCCTTGGCGCACGAATATTTGCCATGACTGATGCAATCGCGGCAATGTTATCCGGACGGCTATATAAAGCGAAGATGTCTCCTGAAGAGATGATAGCAGAACTTGCTGATAAGGCAGGCACACAGTTTGACCCAATGCTGGTTTCTCTATTTTTTGATATCATTGAGAGGCAAGAACTTTTTTCTGTGCCAGCAGAGGTCTTAGAACAAGCACGTGAAAAGGTGTGTAAGGCGAGGTAAAAAGAGGAGCGGTCTCACCCTCCGGACCTGGCGTACATGTGCAGTGAATTATTACGGTGAGAAAACAGGCATTAGAACATAGTTTTTGACAAACTTATTTAAAAGTTAGAGGACTTACCAATATGAGCTCTCAAGCAGCATCAACACTTATTGCCAGGCTTCAATCTATACCGACTTTGCCAACAGTGGCACTTCGTGTCATGGAGATCACTGCTAATCCGAAAAGCTCAGCGAACGATCTCATGGACATTATCAGTCCGGACGTATCCCTTACTACGAAGATACTCAAAATTGCCAATTCTCCATTTTATGGTCTTACAAGAGAAATATCCTCCCTTCAACACGCTGTAACTGTCCTGGGTTTCAAGGAAATCAGGAATCTGGTAATATCTACTGTTGCATTTGATAGTTTTAAGAATTTGGGGAAAAACAATAAATTTGATATTAACAAATTCTGGAGGCACTCCTTCTATTGCGCACTTGCGGCAAAGACAATTGCTGTCGATATGAAGATCGAAAGCAGTGAACTATTTGTAGCAGGCCTGGTCCATGATATAGGGAAATTAGCCATGTATATCACCTTTCCCGGTGAATTTATGATGCAGGCTGAAATCATGAACCCTTTGAAAATAAAATACACAGCCTTTGAAGCAGAGAAAGACGTCTTTGGGATGACTCATGATGAAGTTGGAATGAAACTTCTCAAGAAATGGATGTTTCCGGAAAGCCTGCTGACCGCAGTCGGTTATCATCATCACCCACAGGAAGCAGACAAAAAGTCTAACTTTCCGATGATTGTACACGTTGCCGACATCCTTACACATGTTTACGAAATGCAGGATGAGGCGGAAGAAGGAGAGCCTTTTGAAGCCGATCTTTTTTACGGTGATGCGATAAAGCTATCCAAGACATTTGGAATGGAGTGGGATGTATCTGATCTGAGTAGATTCCAGCAAACGATGGCGGAAAATATAGAAAAAGAGGCAGATACCATAAAGTTGTTCTTTTAGTTCAGCTCAATCTACAAGTGTGATTGCAGACACTCCTCGCCTATTCTAAACCCGGCATATACCGGCAAACCTCAGTCCTGTTTTCAGCATGGCTGAACGATAGAATTTAAAATTTCAACTCCACGTTCCAGTGTTTCGAATGTTGCGGCGTAGGAAATTCTGAAATGAGTCTTCTTTTCTGAGAAAACACTTCCGGGTATGATTAACAAATCATGCTTTATTGCCTCCGTAACAAACTCCTCATCAGTTCCCCACGGTACCTGAGGAAATGCATAAAATGCACCGTCAGGCTTGATCAGCTTGTACTGCTCTTTAAGACTGTTACATACGAAATCACGTTTCTTTTTATAATCGGCTACATACGCATCCATATTAATATCCATGGCCTTTACCCCGGCTACCTGCGCAAATGATGGAGCACAAATATAGGTGTACTGCTGAAGCTTCATCATTTCATCTATAATTCTCGCAGGACCAATTGCACTGCCTAATCGCCATCCTGTCATTGCGTATGATTTGGAAAAGCCGTTACAGGTTACCGTATTTTCATGATACTTGCCAATACTCTGATACTCTACGTCATAAACGAATTTCTTGTATATTTCGTCTGAAATAATTATCAGGTTATGTTTTTTTGCAATATCGCTGATCTCTTTAAGACGTTGCGGGTTGTAAACTACACCTGTTGGATTGGACGGACTGTTAATAATGAGGATTTTAGTGCGCGGGGTAATCAACGGCAAGATACGTTCCGGGGTGAGCTCAAAATCAGGATATGTGTCAATAAACTTTGCCTTGCCTCCGCAAAAATTTACAAGATGTTTAAATGACACAAAGTACGGATCCGGTACAAGAACTTCATCTCCAGGGTTAATAAGAACCATAAACGCAAGGGTTAAAGCACCGGCTACGCCGGAAGTAATCATTATGCTTTCGCCCTTGATACCTCGTTCTTTTCTTGCCTTTTCCAGAATCTTTTCACTAAGCTCTGGTATACCCTGAGTGCTTGTGTATCGGTTAAAGCCCCCTTCTATTGCTTCTATTGCTTCTCTCTTTACTTCTTCAGGAATATCAAAATCCGGCTGTCCGATGCTGAGGTTAACCGGATTCTTAATCTTCTGTGCAAGATCGAATACCTTTCTTATCCCGGATGCTTCAAATCCACGCATTCGATCGGCAATCATCAGGCAGTTCCCTTATCACCAGCACCTTCACCTTCGGTCTCTTCTACTTTCTTCTTCACCTTAACCTTCTTCTTTATCTTTTCGATTTTTACCTTAGGCAAGCCGTATACAGATTTTTTTTCATCCCACAAACCTTCATCTGATAAATGCTTGATACGCTCCGGTCTTGTCAGAACATTTCTCTGCCTGACCAATTTACTCTTTAACGTAAGACTTTTGTCAATACTCATTTTTTACCCTTTCTTCCTTATCGCACTTGAATTGGATAGCTACTTGCGAATTGCTTCTTTCCTTCGTATTCTAACTTGCTGATTGAATTCAAAGCCTTCTTTAGTTCATTACTATCCTTAGAATTAAATTTACCCGTACATACAACAATTTCCTTACCTCTCTTTGCTACAAATGTATTGTAATTCGTCATATTTTTGATGGCTTTTGCCAGATCACGTGCCTTCTTAATATGTTGTTTTGTATCGCTGTAAGATATAATCTGAAGAGTCCATTTAATATTTGCAGCCTTTTTATCCGCGACCATCAACGGTTTTTTTGGTGACAAATCTACAGCTTTTATCTTCCTGCCCTTAGGTACCGACTTAACCCCTCCTTCTAACTCAGCATATTCAACAGATTTCTGCACTATCTCAGGCGTTAATTCATTTTTAGTACCAATTTTATAACCGACAAAGAAACACGCTAATGATAGGAAAACCGCACCTAACGCACCAAAAATCAAAGTTTCCTGCTTAATAACAACTTCATTTAGAAATAGTTTTCTAGACTTTCTAGTATCAGGTGGAGCCTCTTCCTCTTTTCGCGAGTCCTGAATCCAGCCAAGCTGTTCCGTCTCTCTCTTTTCATCTACAATAATATCAGGTACAGTCTCCTCTTCAATTTTTTTATGACCCGGTCGGGGTAAGACCGTTGGATTCATCTGCTCTCTTCGAAGCACCTTACTGTCACATTTATCTTCTGCATCATGTGGTGTTTTGAATACTTCAAAAAACTCTTTTGATTCTTTTTCTTTCCCAAACATTACAACCCCTTAATGCAAAGTTAATGATTTATTAGCAATTGGCTATAGAAAGATTTTAAGATTATTTAAACAGAAATGAGCAATTCGTTCCTGAATATATGTCCCTGGCCTAAAAAGGCTATGCTGCCCACACTGGCGGGAAATAATGTGAAGGCAGGTAAAAAAACATCCCTACAAAGGGATTAAGAGTATCTTTAAAATATAAGCCCTAAAGTCTATAAAAAACAGATTTTATTGTCAAGGTTTTTCGCTTATAAAGGAAAGCAGAATGTCACCCGTCCGACGGCTAATAGACTATGTCGCAATGTCACTCTGAGGCTTTAGCCGAAGAATCTCGATTATTCAAGCATTGTACACATTAGATTCTTCGCTTCGCTCAGAAAGACAAGGAGTCATTATTACGGATTATGACACAAAAAAACTATCAAAATGAAGATTCAACCGTGTAATGGTATAAGCTACAGCGACAAAGAAAATATCTTTGTCTTTCATCTAAAGCTTGTGTATTATTTGGAAAATAATGGACGAATAGAGGCCGCAGTTGTACATTTCGGCATTTCTGCTCAATTTTTCCTGTTTTTCTGGTTAAGAACGAGAATAAGTGTGAATAAGAACGTAATTGAGAAGATTGAAAACCTTCGCACAAAGATACGATATCACGACGGAAGATATTATGTCGAGAATATGCCGGAAATTGCGGACTATGAATATGATCAGCTGATGATAGAGCTGAGAAGCCTTGAAAGTTCCCACCCGAAACTCATCACTCCTGATTCTCCAACTCAACGCGTAGGCGGTGAACCTGTCCCGGAATTTACACCATTCGAACACAATGTACCTATGCTCAGCATAGATAATACGTATTCCGATGAGGAGTTAAGAGAGTTTGACAAGAGAATCAAACGGGTGCTAAAAGGAGCCAGCGATGACCAGTCGATACCGACACCGGAAGACAATGTTGAACCGGTTGATGATATAGAATATGTTGTAGAACATAAAATTGATGGCGTAGCAATTACGCTGTTGTACGAAAATGGAGTTTTCACACGTGGCGCGACAAGAGGTAACGGTTACAGGGGAGACGACGTCACAACGAACTTAAGAACAGTAAAGAACATACCATTGAGGTTTTTATGCATAGATGACATCGAGATACCACCGGAGATTGAAATCCGTGGTGAAATCTATATGCCAGACAAGGATTTTCAGATGCTCAATCAGAACCGCGAAGAAGCTGGAGAACCTCAATTTGCAAATCCCAGAAACGCGACCGCAGGCTCACTTAAACTCCTTGATCCTCAAACAACAGCCAGAAGACCCCTCAGCCTGTTTGCCTATGCCTTAGGATTTGGCGGAAACAGTAAATTTACCACCCACATTGAATGTCTTGAAGCTATAAAGGAGTTCGGTTTTCCCGTAAACCCACACTATAAATTATGTAAAAATATTGATGAAGCTGTCTCATACTGTAATTCCTGGGAAACAAAAAAGAGTAATCTTGATTATCAGATAGATGGAATGGTAATTAAGGTTAATTCGCTGGAACTTCATGATAAACTGGGCTCAACCAGCAAAGCACCACGCTGGGTTATCTCCTATAAGTACCACCCGGAAGAAGCAACCACAAAGATAGAAGCGATAACAGTACAGGTTGGTAAGACAGGTACATTGACTCCAGTGGCAGAATTAAACCCTGTCCCGCTCAGCGGCACAACGGTAAGCAGGGCATCACTTCACAATTTTGATGAGATTGTGAAAAAGGATATCCGCGAAGGAGATCATGTCGTTATCCGCAAAGCGGGAGAAATTATCCCCCAGGTAGTTAAGGTCTTGAGGGAAGAACGCACAGGTGACGAGAAAGAGTTTCCTGTGCCAACAGTATGTCCTGCCTGCAAAGAATCTGTTATCAAAGAAAAAGTATATCTTAGATGTTACAATCCTCAGTGCACCGCCCAGGCGAAGAGAAGGATAATATATTTTGCAAGTAGAAACGCAATGGATATAGAAGGTTTTGGTCCGGCCCTGATCGAACAATTAGTAGATAAAATGATTATTAAGAACTACGCTGATATCTATTCTCTCAAATTTGACGACCTTGTACCACTGGAGAGAATGGGTGAAAAATCTGCTCAAAACCTCATCGATGCAATTGAAGAGAGCAAGACCAGAGATCTACACTGCCTGATCTGTGCACTAGGAATACAGAATGTTGGTTCTCATGCTGCAGAGGTATTATCAAAACAATTCGGTACGCTAGATAAACTAATGAATGCATCTGTTGAAGAATTGGAAGAGATCTTTGAAATTGGCAACATCATGGCAAAAAGCATAGTAGACTTCTTCTCAAACAGTCATACACAAGGCATTATCAACAAACTAAAGGCAGCAGACGTTAATGTCAATGCTACACATAACGAAACCAATACGGCTTCTGACATAGCAGGAAAGTCTTTTGTCGTAACTGGGACTCTAAATGGGTATACACGGAAGGAAATAGAAGATATAATAAAGGGCCTTGGCGGCAGAGTATCATCGTCCATAAGCGGCAAGACAGATTTCCTTATTGCCGGTGAATCACCGGGGTCAAAACATGAAAAGGCAGAGAAGCTTGGTACAACAATTTTGAATAAAGATGGGTTTGAAAATTTAATTAACCCGTAGGGGCAGGCCTGCGTGTCTGCCTCACAGACTATTCGGCAAATTAGCATCAAATGTAATAACAACTATTGTTTGTGGAAGGAACAAAATGGAAAAATTGATAAAAAATGCTTTAAAATCTGCAAAAGCGGATCATATAGAAATACGGATTAATGAGGGTAGAGGAACTGGGGTCTCTTATGTCGGTAAGGAGTTGGAGAGTATAGGTGAGAGCAGTATGATGGGAGGATGTGTACGCGCTCTTGTCAATGGAGGGTGGGGATTTGTAGCTTTCAATGATATTGAGAATTTACCTCGCTACGTTAAAATGGCTTGTGAGCAGGCAACACTGGTTGGTAATAAGGACGTTTCACTGGCAGAAACAGGAGTGATTAACGACGTTGTAAAAACGCAGGTTGATGTAGACCCGGCAGACGTCTCGCTGATTGACAAACACGATTTATGTCAAAAGTACAATAACATAATCTTATCTTCAAATAAGGTCCAGACTTCCAGTGTAAGATATGTGGATTCCCACAGTACACTTTACTTCGCAAATCTGGAGGGTAGTTTTATAGTTTGCGAAAATATATTCTGTGGTGTTTCAGTTATGGCAATGGCAAAGGACGGTATGGACGTACAGCAGGCATACAATTCAATTGGTGATCTCAGGGGATACAGCAAAGTTGAAAACTTCGAAGAGAGTTGTGAAGAGGTTACAAAGAGAGCTGTTGATTTACTTTCAGCAAAACCTGTGGATGCCGGCAAATATACCGTGATTGTAGATCCGAAGCTTTGCGGCGTGTTTACACACGAAGCATTTGGACATCTGAGCGAAGCAGATTTTATCTATGAAAACCAGAAGCTCCGCGAGATCATGAAAATTGGAAAACGCTTCGGTTCTGATGAATTGTCTATTGTTGATGACGGCACATTGGCAGGAGAAGCGGGTTATAATAAGTATGACAGTGAAGGAACTCCCACTCAGAAAACATACCTGATAAAGGATGGGATCCTGACCAACCGGTTGCATTCAAGAGAAACAGCAGCCAAAATGAATGAAAAACCGACTGGAAATGCAAGAGCTATCAGTTATGGAAGTGAACCTATTGTGCGCATGACTAATACGTATATGGAATCCCGCGATCAAACGTTTGAAGAGATGTTGGCTGGTGTAGACGACGGCATTTATGCAAAGGGATCGCTTGGTGGCCAGACGAATACAGAGATGTTCACTTTCAGTGCAGAAGAGGCATATAAAATTAAAGATGGAAAGATTTGTGAGCAGGTTCGTGATGTAGTATTGACAGGTAATGTATTTGAAACATTAATGAACATAGATGCAATCGGCAACGATCGTATCCTGTTCGGAGGACTCGGTGGATGTGGCAAGGGCGGGCAATCCCCCCTGCGAGTAAGCGACGGCGGACCACATACCAGGATCAAAGATGTGACAATTGGTGGCAGGTAAGGTACACTAAATTAACAAATTTTTGGAGAAAATAAATGAAAAACACAGAAAAGCCAGAAACAAAGCACGGAACCAAAAAACGTAAGATAGGTTTCTATATTGGGATTGGAACAGCTATAGGCGCAGGGATTGGTGCTGCTATAGGCAATATAGGTGTTGGGATTGGAGTAGGTGTTGCTATCGGTGCAGGAATAGGTGTTGCCCTAAAAAGGAAGCGGAACGGCTAGCGATAGATTACTGAAGATATCTAATTTCCCTATTTACTCAAGTAAATCTTGCGTCCGTTCAAAAGCTGCACCGGACGATTGTTACCGTTGATAATTGACTTAAACTTATCAACCTGCTTCAGGGAGAGTTCAATCGGTGCCTCCATGACCAGCCAGAGAACCCCTTCGGTGCATGGTGGTGTTGTGAATGATCCTCGATATCGATAGTAAGCATGATTACCGGGAAGCAGGTCTGTTGCATCTACTGTACGGGCAACTTGCACCTCACTCTTTTGAGGTGTAGGCAGGTTTTCCCAGATTGATGTAAAGCTCATGTTTTCAGCCCCCCGCTTGATCATCACGGCAATAACTGCGACAGCACCATCCTTAGTCTTGTGTACAAGGTGCATTTCCATATCAGCATGACTGCCGTTGATTGTATGCTCACTTGGAGCGTGGAAGTGGAATTGTTTGAGTTCAAAAAGCTTATCATCGATCCGAATGTGACTACCACCCTCCTCCTCTTCAATTGTGTGCCCGTTATAAACAAGGTTGATCTTTGCAGGTCGATAGTTATACACAACACTCGGCAAGTCTTTCTCAATGGGTTTACTAATATCAACAGGAGACTGCTGCTCCCCTTGTTTTGCCAGAATGTAGGCAGGGCTCAGACTCCCCCAATGCTTCGGCCCGATATCTCCCTCGTAACCCCATTCAGCAGCATGTGGCTGCTCCGTTTTGTGGAAATAGTGATGTTCAAGATCTGTAGTATTTTGAGATGTACGACCGTTTACAGAATGACTCTGCAGTGATGTTGAAGAACGCTGGACACATGCAAGCGGTAGCATACCGATCGTTATAGCAACAACTATTATAAGAAAATATTTTGAAATTTTTTGCATAGCCCTACTCAGATATAATTGTATTTCTATTATTCTCACTTATCAGCAGAACAGATTAGCAACTTTACACTCTATTCTTACAATAAAGAAGAAAACATAGGCTACATAATACTTAAGAGATTGTTTAAATCAAGCTTTAACTCGACAAGCTCTTTAGCAGACCACTTAAGACTTAAAACGGCTCAGAACCTCTGATATAGTATCCGATAATAAATAAGTTAAAGTTGAAAGCACTCCCCTGTTTTGGTACCATCAGGCCGCTTGTGTTTGCCACAATTTATATTATGTAATTGTCAATATTGAGCGAATAGGTATTTCTCAATTATTACGTACCAAACACCGGCTGAGAGTTTCTAAATATACAACTCATTATATTGAAGAAACTCTTCCTGGATACTTTGAAAATGGATTGGTCAGAATATCTTTGTGGAAATCAATAGTTTTAAAATGACAAAAAAGAGTGAGTCAATCTTACTGCAACTACGTATAATTTTAGCCATAATTCTGTCTATCTGTATCTTCCAATGCAGATCTTTTGCGGACGAGAATAAAAACATAGTGGCACTCAGTGATTATCTAAAAAATCTTAGATTACTGGAAGCCGTTCAGCAAACGATAGCAAAGCAGCCTGATATTCTTCTGGACGAATGGCAGGTCAAGGTAAATGAAGGATTGTGGCAGATCCAGCGTGGAACATTCAATACAACCGTAAGTGCAACCGCCAGTGATGTCCTCACTCACACTCCGCTTACCAGAAGTGCCCGGGCAAGCAACAGCACATCTGAGTCTGTTTCCCGTGTCACGGGATATACCGTAGACATAAGCAAAGAGTTTCGTTCCGGTGTTGAATTAACCCCTGATATTACAATGAGCAGCACCGAAGACCTGGCAACTAATGTCCACACAACTAACTTTGCGACAGTCACGTTTGCCATTAAAATACCATTGTTAAGAGAACGTGGAAGAGCGGCTAATGCAGCCGACGAAACGTCAGCAAAGATTTTAACCGAGTCAAGCAGGTATGACCTGAACTACACTACTTCTCAGAGTATATTAACTACAGTCAATGAGTATTGGAATACGGTAGCGGCGATGGATAATCTTGAAATTGCTGAGAAAGCGGAATCAAGAGCCAAGTACATGCTTGAGCAGACTAAAATCCTTGTTGATGCAGGGGAACAGCCCGCCTCAGATATTAACAAACTTGCTGCAAACCTGCATGGGAAAACTTCTTCCCGGATAAATAAAACTCAAGAGCTTTTCGAGGCAAGGCAGACACTGGGGCTGGCTATGGGCTTACGGTTTGATGAAATAGTAGCCACTCCACTGCCATCAGAGCCCTTGTTAGACGTAGACGACGCTGATTTAAATAAGATTCCGATTGCGCAGGGTCTCATTGACATCGGTCTTGAACGAAGAGCGGATCTTATTGCGCTGAAAAAAGAACAGGAATCCACTAATGTATTAATGGTTGGTGCACAAAAAAATTTGAAACCTCAATTGGATTTTGATTTAGATGTAGGGTATATCGGGCTCACGGAAGATGTACGGCGGCAGCGCAATACTAGACAATATGCCTCTGCTATTAATTCAAGAGAGGCTGGTCTCAATTTCACTGCGATGTTCAGTCTGGAGTGGCCGGTTATGAATGATTTCAGGCGTGGTACTTATTTAAGGAGAAGAGCTCTGAACGAACGAGCGATTATAGACACCAATAACCTTACCAGACAGATTGTTTCCAATATAGTTGTCGCTATGTCGGATGTGATTCAAAGTGCTGCCGAACTTAAAAAAGCACACGAGTCTGTACTTGTATACCAGACTGCCGTTCAGAAGGAGCGGTTGAAACTTAAACTTGGAGAAAGCACAATAATCGATTTGATAGACGTTGATGACCGACTTACTACTGCAATGGAGACAGAAGTATCCGCAAGGCTCAGTTATGCTAAAGCACTTGTACAGCTCAGGTTTGAAACGGGTACTATTCTTTCACCGGATCTAAAAAATATTTCTGTAAGCATGAAGGAGTTGACAACTGTTCCTTCGGCTAATTAGTTTCTGATAATAATTACCACTATTGAGAGAATAATAAAATGGATTCTAAAGTATTTCGAAAAGTCTCACTTGAGAGAATGTCGTCACCTGAACAGTTGGACCAGATGATGCAGGTCACTACGCCGAAAGGATGGGTGGTTCTGCTCGCTTTAATCATCCTGGTTGTCTTTGCTATTTTCTGGGGAATATTCGGCTCAATCTCCACTAAGGTTACCGGAATGGGAATCCTGATTAAGCGAGGTGGTGTATTTAACATTGGAACCGATAGCCACGGTCAGGTTCTTGATCTGAAGTTTACTGTAGGAGAGACAGTACATAAAGGAGATCTTGTTGCCATAGTAGATCAGCCTGACTTATCTGATCAACTTGTCGCTGCTGAAATTGAGCTTAAGGAGTTGAATGTTCAGGAGAAACAATTAACTGGTTATGAAGCTGAAGGACAAAAGCTAAACGCCTCATCCTCAGTAGATGAGAAGGAGAATCTGGAATTTTCAATAAAAGCTGATGAAGATAAGCTCAAATGGCTGAAAGCACGGTCCGAAGCTCGCACAGAACTGCTGAAGGAGGGATTGGTTACTAAACAAGACCTTATTGATATAAAGGAGCAGATTAACAGCACTAAAATCAGTATCGACAAATCCCACAATGATTTAAAGAAATTAACTATTAAGCGTCTCGATGATAAACATCAAAGGGAAGAAGATCTCTTAGATATTCAGCAACAAATAGAAAC
>Ga0209556_1001564_pt1 | contig 12190 bp, 5 predicted proteins | sample SaaInlV_150m_DNA_5_FD_184652 | JGI IMG/M metagenome (GOLD analysis project Ga0209556, IMG submission 184652) | Marine microbial communities from expanding oxygen minimum zones in the Saanich Inlet - SI037_S3LV_150m_DNA (SPAdes) (version 2) | ecosystem: Environmental > Aquatic > Marine >...
CCAGTTCAAAGTAGGCTGCGTCCTCACCGGTTGTACTGACCATCAAGAGTCTTAAGCCGGGATAAGCGACTCCTTCTTTGATGCGCTCAATAATTTCAAGCGGATTGGAAACATCAGTTCCACCCCAGCCGTGTCCAGGATTTGCAACCTGAAAATATCTTCCCGGAGTTGAGCGTCTGCCACGTACACGAATTCCGGAAGGTTCCATACCTAAAAAACGTCCGGCTTGATGTTCAGAAAGTAATCCGGTGATGTGCTCATCCACCACGATTACTTCATCCACCTTTCCAAACCACTGCTGTGCAAAAATCCCAATGGTTGCAGAACCGCAACCCACGCGCATTCTTGCTTCCTGATTTCCGTCAATGATCGGAGCGGCTCCGGCTTGAATTATCAATTTTGAACCATTGTCCACCTCAAGCTCAACAGCTTTTCTGTTACCCAAATCCATCATCATTTGACAAGTCACTCGTCCTTCACTTTTGCTACCGCCGGTTAAATGATGCACACCGCCGAGAGAGAGCATTTGCGAACCGTATTCTGCAGTCATCACATGGCCGACTTGCTCACCTTGACAGCTTACAGTCGCCTGTTCCGGACCGACATAACGATCGGTATCGATTTTGATTTTATAACTGCAGTAACTGAAAATGCCTTCCGTTACCACCGTTACCATATCCACTTCATCATGTTTGCTGGCAATGATAAAGGGCGCAGGTTTATAGTCCGGATATGTAGTTCCGGCTCCAACTGCAGTCGGAAAAATTTCTTCGGGATTAAGCGTGACATTCTGTGCGAGCAAAGATCCATCCCATTGCTGAGTTTGTTCTCCAAATGGAACTAGCGTTTGTTTCTGATCGATTGCTTTTTGGGTGAGAATCACGGGATCCATGCGTTTCAGTTTTCCGTCGATGTTGCCGTAACGATCGCAAGAACCTGTTTTTCCCGGACTGATTCGGCACAGAATCGGACAGGCATCGCAATTGACTTTTTCCGTGGATAAATTATTTGCTGGAGAATTAGCCATTATTTTTTCCTGCTTTCTGGAGCGCAGTAAAAACCCGATCCGGAGTTGCCGGAACATGACGGATTGAAATTCCGGTGGCGTGTTTGATTCCTCCAAGAATGGCAGGAGCAGTTGGAATCAAGGCATGTTCGCCGATTCCTTTTGCTCCGTAGGGTCCCAAAGGTTCCGGATCTTCAATCAAAATGACTTCAATTTCCGGCATATCGCCCACAGTCGGCAGCAGATAATCGTGCAAATTTTCACTGACGCATTGGACATATTCTTCCATTAAAGCCAAGCCTAACCCTTGTGCAACTCCGCCGTGAATCTGACCTTCAACCAGAGTTGGATTGATGGTTTTGCCTACATCATGCGCGGCAGCAAGTCTCAGAACTTTGGTCGTACCGAGCATAATATCCACTTCAACTTCCGCAATATGTGCTCCAAATCCGTAAGTCGCATAGGGACTGCCTTGTCGATTTTCATCAAGTGGAGTAGTAGGTGGGTCGAAGGCTCCTTCGCCGGTGAGAACGTCACCGTTTGTCTGAGGCAAAATGTCCGCAAGGACAATCACATGTTCGCCAGTTTCATCTGCTACGATTATTTCTCCGGAGCCGGAAATTCCTTTTTGTTCAAGCCGGAGAGTCGCATTTTCGGCTGCTTCGGCAAGGTGAATGATTTGGGCACGTAAATGTTCTCCTGCAAGTTGAGTTGCTTTTCCGGAAACAAAAGCCTGACGTGAAGCAGATGTTTTTCCGGCATCCGCAGTCAAATCTGTGTCACCCATCACATACTCAAATTGTGAGGCAGGCAGTCCCAGAGCATCCGCGCAAATTTGAACCATAATCGTATTTGCGCCTTGGCCGATATCCATTGCACCATTATACAAAGTTAATTTGCCTTCGCCGTTGATGCCTACACGTATCGTCGATGGATTAGAAAGTGAAGTATTTCCGCAACCATACCAGGCACTTCCGCAACCAACACCACGTTTGAGCTTTGTGTTTTTTTGATTGAAAACCTCGGCCTCTTTACGCCAGCTATCCCAACGGCCTTTGAGCGATTCCAAACATTCCAGCTGTCCGACACTATTTTCCAGCAACTGATTTGTGGGAGTTCGGTCACCTTTCCGCAATGCGTTTTTAATCCGGAAATCAAGTGCGTCCATGCCGACTTTTTCTGCAAGTTCATCCAGCAGCGCGTCATTTGCAATTGCTGCTTGAGGAGTACCGAATCCACGGAAAGCTCCGGAAGGCGATTCATTGGTGAGTAGGGCTCTGGTTTTTGCGAATACATTAGGCACAAAATAAGGTCCACTGCAGTGAATCGGAACTCGATCCGCAACCGTCGGTCCCCACGAAGCATAAGCTCCGGTATTGAAATCACCGTGATATTCGTAAGCCGTTAACATTCCATCTCTTGTGCAGCCGGCTTTGGCACGCATTTGTACAGGATGTCTTTTGGTGGTCGAGGCAAGGGATTCCGGACGTGTGTAAATGCAGCGTACTGGACGCTCCAGAATCCAGGCGGCAAGTGCCACCAAAGGTTGCACCGAGAGATCCAGTTTTCCACCAAAAGCTCCACCGACAGCAGAAGGTATAATTCTAATTTGCTCCAGCTCAATACCCAAAACCTGCGCCACTTCAGTTTGATCCATGTAAGGTGACTGTGTGCAGACAAAAATTTCCAAGCGCTGACCTACTTTTCTGGCATAACCGGCTTCCGGTTCAATATAACCATGCTCTACTGCAGAAGTTGTCCAGTTTCCTTCCGCCACTGCGTAAGATTCCGCAAAAGCTTTTTCAACATCATTTTTTTTCAGCAAACCTTCGGCCAAAATATTGTCTGGAATTTCAGCCTGTACCGGTTCCAGTTTTCCGCTCAGCGCAGCATCCCAACCACGAATTGCTTCGAGTGGTTCCCATGTTAATCCCAAATCTTCTTCACTGACAGATTCCACAGCATCACGTTCACCGACCAGAGCAACCACGGCTTCTCCGCGGAAACGAACATGGTCTTTTGCTAAAACGGGTTGATCTTTGATATGGGGGTAAATTCCGAAACCGTTATTTCCAGTAACATCATCCGCTGTTAAGATCTTGACGATTCCCGGATATTTGTTTAAAACTTTTTCAGGATGGGCCAGTGTGAACTTTGCCCGCGGATGTGGGGAACGAATGGCTCGCAGCCAGAGAGAATATTCCGGTGCATGATCTGCAGAGAAAATTTCTTCGCCGGTGAGTTTCTGTTTGCCATCAACTTTCACCATGCGTGAACCAACAGCGGATCCTGATGGCGGAGTTGCTTCTGAAGCAGAAGTTTGTCCAGCTTTGAGTACGGCTTCAACAATTTTTGTATAACCTGTACAGCGGCATAAAACCCCGCCGAGTGCGTCAAGAACCTGTGGCTCTGTGGGATTTGGAGTTCGGTCAAGTAAAGACTGTGCTGCCATCAACATACCCGGTGTGCAGATACCGCACTGCGCCGCGCCTTCATCAAGGAACGCCAGTTGAAGCGCGGTCAAGTCGCCGTTCTTAGCAAGCCCTTCCACCGTACGGGCGCTGTGTCCTTCCAACTGTCCGACTGCAGTTAAACAGGCATAACGCTGTTCACCGTCTACAAGGATGGTGCACGCGCCGCAGTCTCCGGCATCACAGCCAACTTTGGTTCCGGTTAAACCTAAATCTTCACGGAGCACATCCGAAAAGCGCCGCAGCGGATTGACACTAAGAGTTTGCGGAATATCATTCAAAATAAATGAAACAGTGGTTTTTTCAGTAGTACTCATAGTTTAAATAACTCCCTTGATTGCACGCAGCAGTAATTCTGGAACGACTTTTTTTCGGTAATCCGCAGTTGCGCGAATATCATCAATTGGTTCCAAAGATTCAAAATGTGCAGGTAGAATTTTAATTGATTTTAGTTTTTGACCAACAGCTTCCTGTTCCAGCAAGCGTAGCCGTTGAGCTACAGGTGAGCACGCGCCAACCGCTATTTTTAAATTCAATATTTCATCACTTTCATTCAACTCTGCGACTACTCCAACCATCACGATTGAAATAACGAGATAGGCTCGTGTGCCTAATTTTTCAAAATTCCCGCGTCCCTTTTCGGCAGGTTGAGGAATGAAAATTCCTGAGATGAGTTCATCCTCTTTTTTAGCGGTTTTACGGTTGCCGAGAATGAATTCTTCTAAGGGCAGCATTCTTGTTTCACGCACAGACTGTAGTTGAACTTGAGCCTCAAGTGCTAACAAATTTGGTACACTGTCCGCGGCAGGCGAGGCATTGCAGATATTGCCGACAAGCGTTCCCGCGTTTTGAGTCTGCACTCCGCCGATTGTTTTTGCGGCCTGTTTTAAACCATCAAAAGCAGGCGGAAGCTGGGCCTCAATAATATCAGTCCAGGTGGTTAAGCCGCCAAGCATAAAACCGTCTGCTGTTTGTTGAATTTTACGGAGCGACTCGACGCCGCTTAAATCGAGTACATTATCCGTAATCGGCTTGCCGACACGTGCAGGAAAGAAATCTGTGCCTCCAGCCAGCAAAGTCCGGGGATGCTCACTCAATGCGCTGAGTGCGTCTTCGAGATTGTCTGGTCGTAAATATGGAATCATTGGTTAATTTGTAAATAAAATAGGAATCAGAAAAACAATATTGATTTACCAGAAAAAATCCCTGAAAACGTGTCCTTGCTTACATAGCGAGGAATCTGTTCTATGTTAAGCGTTGATATTATTAAGATCTCTCTCTTCGTTCGAGATGACAAATAATTAAGCTGACATTTTTTGGGCTTCAGAGTTTTTACAAAGACATCAATATTAAACATACTTTGAATGGATTTGTTAAAGCAATAGGTTATCTCAAGAGAGCCACGATGACAACTTTAAACAAGCAAAAAAATATATATGTAAAATTATATTTTATTTATCTGTCAAGCTTATGACTGCGTTCAATTTATAGTGAAAAATTTCAAAGCAAAAGCAGATAAGAATCTTGCCCGTAAAAAGTATTTCATGTAGTATGCATGCTTATCCCACTTCCAGCAACAATCCGTAAAAAACATGTTCACCCACCTCCATCTTCACACTCAATACTCTTTGCTTGAAGGAGCAATCCGGATTAAAGATCTGGTAAATGCCTTAAAAACTAAAGGTTTTGAGTCCTGCGCCATTACCGATCATGGCAATATGTTTGGTGCTGTGGAGTTCTATCATGCCTTGAAAGAATCAGACTTGAAGCCGATTATCGGTGTGGGTGCGTCTGTAATTGAAGGTGCTTTTTCTGAGGCTGGAGGTGAATCGGGGAGGAACAGGTTTAACGCAGGACAGACACAGTTTCTTTGCCAAAACCGTCAAGGCTATCACAATCTCGGTTATTTGGTGAGCCTCAGTTATACCGAAGGTAAAGTCGATGGGGTGCCGTGTGTCAATCATCAACTGCTGGAAAAATATCACTCAGGCCTGATTGCGCTAAGTGGTGGAATGAACGGTGAAATCAGCCGCCATTTTCTTGCGGGACGTCCGGACGACGCACGTAGAGTTGCGATGTGGTACCGTGATGTTTTTGCCGAGCGTTACTACATTGAACTGCAAAATACAGGACTTCCTGAACAAATAGGATTAAACAAACAATTGATCCAACTCGGACATGAATTGGGAATTCCACTTGTTGCGACAAACGATTGTTTTTATCTCACTCCGGAAGAAGCAGAAGCGCAGTATATTCTCTGGCTGATGGGCCTGCAGCGTAGAGTGACAGACGACCAGGTTCCACTGCAATCAGGAAACCAGCGTTACTTAAAAAGTGCGGACGAAATGCTGTCTGCCTTTAAGGAACTTCCGCTGGTTGCCCTGGAAAATACGAGTAAAATTGCTGAGCAATGTGAACTAAGCCTTGAAAATGATAAAATCTTTCTACCAAAAATTCCTACAAGAGAAGATGAAACTGTTGATTCAAAATTATCTGATGATGCAAAGAAAGGTCTGGAAAAACGGATTGCTAAACTCTACGAACTTTATGCACCTGAAGTTTCTTTTGAAGAATTTAAGCAGCCTTACACTGAGCGTTTAAATTTTGAACTGGAGGTTATCATCCAAATGGAGTTTCCGGGTTATTTTTTAATTGTTTCCGAGTTTATCAAATGGGCCAAAGATAACGGAGTTTCGGTTGGTCCCGGAAGAGGTTCCGGAGCAGGTTCGCTGGTCGCATATGCCCTATTGATCACCGATGTTGATCCGCTGCGTTATGGGCTGCTCTTTGAACGTTTCCTGAATCCATATCGTGTCAGTCTGCCGGATTTTGATATTGATTTTGATGTAGAGGGTCGTGAAAAAGTAATTGAACATGTACGTGAAAAATATGGTGATAAAAATGTCTGTCAAATTTCCACTTTTGGTTCACTCAAAGCAAAAGCTGTAGTACGCGGAGTAGCGCGGGTGCTGGATTTTCCATACTCCGAAGCAGATAAAATCGCAAAACTTGTGCCGAATGATTTGAATATTACTCTAGATCAGGCACTTGAAAAGGAACCGGAACTGGCAATCCTTGCCGCTGAAGGCAGTGAAAATGAGCAGCGTTTGCTTAAGTTCAGTCGCCAATTGGAAGATTTGAATACTCACCTCGGGACTCATGCTGCAGGTGTGATCATCATGAATCAGGATATCCGTGAGGTGATGCCTGTCTGCACAGGGAAAGAGGGTACACTGCAGTCGATGTATCCCATGAAATATGCAGAGGATCAAGGTGCGGTCAAGTTTGATTTCCTTGGTTTGCAAAACCTTTCCACCATCGACAATACACTTAATTTGATCAGCACAAGCCGTACTGACTCAGCAAAGGTGGACATCACCCGCATTCCGATGGATGATCCCTTAACGTTTAAATTATTTTGCCGTGCGGACACAATCGGGGTTTTCCAGCTGGAATCTTCAGGGATGAAACGTCTGGTGTCCAACATGCAGCCTTCCGCATTTGAAGACATTGTGGCGATTTTAGCTCTTTATCGTCCGGGACCCTTAGGTTCCGGAATGGTCGAGGATTATGTACAGTGCAAGCATAAGCGGAAGAGAGTTGTTTTTCCGCATCCGTTGATGGCGGAAATATTGAAGGAAACGTACGGTGTGATGGTCTATCAGGAACAGATTATTCAAAGTGTGCAGGTTCTGGCTGGGTTTTCACTGGGACAGGCGGATTTACTGCGTCGTGCGATTGGTAAAAAAACGGTTGAGATATTAGCAGAGCAGCGCTTACAATTTGTAGAAGGTTGCTTGAAAAATGTAAAATTTGTCGAGCAGTGTCCGCAGGAAAGTACTCCTGAAGTCAAAGCGAATGAGATTTTTGACACGATTAACTATTTTTCCGGATACGGATTTAACAAGTCTCACAGTGTTGCTTATGGTTTGATTTCCTATCAGACAGCATATCTGAAAGCGCACTATCCGGTGCAGTTGATGGCTGCTTTGTTTAATGGTTCCGTCAATAACCAGGACAACGTCATCAGTTACATCAGTGAATGTAAAGCAATGGGGATCAAAGTTTTGCCTCCGGATGTAAATCTCAGCGTAAAAACTTTTACCGTTGCTCCAACAGAGTATAGAATTTCGGAAATAACCTTAGCGCATTTTGATCGTGATTTTGCCGGCAGTAATCCTCTTAGTGAAGCAGTTCATCCGGACTGGCTGGAAGCTCTACGGAAATCTTTGAAAAAATTAAAAAATAAGGATTTTAAAGATGAAACGGAATTCCTGGAAATAATTAAACAGAACACAGAAGCTGAAAGTGAAATTGAACAAAAATTCCTGTTAAATTCAAACTCCACTTTTGCAGCATGGCTGCGTAGTGAAGCACGAGTTGAAGTGATTCGTTTTGGGTTGAATGCTGTTAAAAATGTAGGTGGAAAAGCAGTTGATGCTATTTTGAAAGTCAGAAGAGAGCATGGAAAGTTAACGGATTTTATGGAATTCATGAAGAACGTTAACTTGAATGAAGTTAATCGGAGGATGCTGGAAACTCTGGTAAAGTGCGGTGCGTTTGATTCACTGCATGAAAATCGTGCTCAATTATTTGCTGCACTTGATGCTGCATTTCATTTAGCGCAGGAATTTCAGCGTGCAGAAGAACCATCGCAGGATTCTTTCTTTTCCTTGATGGATGCAGGTGACGCGGAAGCAACGGAAACTCAGCTTGAGTTTCCGGATGTGCGTAACTGGCCTAAACGGGAACGACTCAAGGAGGAAAAAGCGGCACTGGGATTTTATGTTTCAGGACATCCGCTGGATAGTTATACATCTGAAATGAAATTGCTGGCTACTACCACGGATAAATTAAAAGATGGTGCACACGCGGAAAAAAACAAGGTTTCTCTGATCGGAATTATCGTTAATAATACAGTACGATTGAATCAGAGCAATGCAAAATTTGCCATTGCTACTCTGGAAGATACACGCGGGACTCTTGAATTTCCCGTCTTTGCTACGGTTTATGAAAAGGATGGAGAGTTGCTTGAAAGTGACGAACCGCTGTTGATTTCCGGCAGGGTAAATTTTCGTGATGAAGAAGTGGGAATGTTTGTCGATAATATACGCCGCTTGAGTGAAATCAGGGAAACAGAAGCAAAAAGCATGTCGATCAAAATTGGCTCAGATCTCCTACCTCAGGAAACTTTAAGTTTGCTGCGAAGTACATTGCAAAAATATTCCGGAGAAAAACCGTTTACTATTTTAGTTCAGGCACCTGAAGCTACCTCTGTGAGCATCACTCCGGAAGAGCGGATAAATTTCAGCTCTGCTTTAATTGAAGAACTTGAAGAACTCCTGCCCCTCCAGACTTTGGAGTTCAGCTATTCGTCACAGAGTAAATTGTATTAATTGAGGGAATAATATCTCGTTTTTTGAGCTTATTTTTAGTATGCTGAGGCTGTTGAGATTTCAACCTCAGTGCCTTTTAAATAATGTTATGAAAGATTGATAGTTGTTAAATTTTAACTACAAATGCAGTCAGTGCTCCGCAAGCTATGAGATAGTTCCGGAATTAATGCTTTGTCCTGAGTGCTCTTCAACTCACAAATCCGGACAACCGCTGAACGGAGTGTTGGAAGTAGAACTTAGCGGAACATTGGAAAGTAATGATCCGCTGGAATTTTTACCGGTTGAAGGTCAGTATTTTCCTGCAATACCTGTGGGTAACACTCCACTTTGGCAACCGGAAAATCTGCAGAAAAAATACGGTTTTCCGGAATTGTATTTAAAAGATGATGGAGTTAATCCAACAGGATCCCTGAAAGACAGAGCTTCTTTTTTGGTGGCGGCATTTGCACGTAAACACGGTATCCGTGAAGTTGTGGTGGCTTCTACTGGAAACGCCGGATCTTCAATGGCCGGTGTCGGTGCTGCGGCCGGACTTAAGGTTAAGCTCTTTTTACCAAAAACAGCACCTCAGGCGAAAATGATTCAGGCCCTGCAGTACGGTGCAGATTTGGTGCTCGCAGATAAAAATTATGATCAGGCATTTTCACTTTCACTGGAATACTCAAAGAGACGTGGCGGAATGAACCGTAACACAGCCTACAATCCAATGACGATTGAAGGTAAAAAAACTGTCTCCATTGAAATTTACAAGCAGCTGAAAAAAGCACCGGATCATGTTTTCGTTAGTGTGGGAGATGGAGTGATAATGTCCGGAGTTTACAAAGGTTTCAGGGATTTGCTTCAACTGGGTCGAATCGATAAAATTCCTGTTGTTCACGCAGTTCAGGCTTCCGGAAGTGACGCAATTTGCCGCGCAATGGAGTCAGGCGATTTTGACGGACAAGCTGAAAGTCGGGTGCGGGCCGCAAAGACAGTTGCGGACTCAATTTCTGTCGATACACCAAGCAACGGCCACCTTGCGTTGAAAAATTTAAAAGCATTTGGCGGACATTGTTTTAGGGTGACTGACGAAGAAATCCTGTCCGCGCAAAAAGAACTGTCTTCCACTTGCGGTCTTTTTTCGGAACCAGCAGCAGCAACTGCGTATGCAGGATTTTTGAAACAGAAAGCAGCTTTGGATTCAAACGAAACCTGCGTTGTCTTACTCACCGGAAATGGACTCAAAGATATTAATTCTGCAACTGCTAAAATTGTTGTTCCGGAAAAATCCATCAACTCTCTTGATGAACTTTAGCAGTAGTTTAAAACACAAAATGCAATAGCCGTAAATTCCCACTGACTATAACAGAAAAATAAGATCCTTTTTTATCCGTGAAAATCTGTGGCTTTTTTTAGTGGATTTTCGAACATTAACTTTATCCTAACTGAGTAAAAAATATGATTGATTTAACAATAAATGAAGAAAAGATTCAGCAAAACGCGAAGCACTGCAAGTCACTTAATATCAAACTGCCTACTTTTGGGCAGATGCAGAATCCGGAAACAATTGGGGATGAGATCAAAGACGAACTGAAAAACATCGGTTTGTGGGAATCGCATCCTGCAAATCTGTTTAGAATCACCTGGAAGAATGAACCGGTTGCCAAAGGCGGTGGTTTCGGCGGTGTAAATTATATCGTCATTCCACCGGAAATTTCAGGAGTAAAAGCCAAAATAATTGCGCTCGTCGGCAAATGGTTTCCTACAGGAGCACACAAAGTTGGCGCAACTTATGGTTGTCTGGCACCAGCTTTGACCACTGGACAATTCAGTCCTGTTGATACAAAAGCTGTCTGGCCCTCGACAGGCAATTACTGCAGAGGTGGTGCTTATGTTTCCTCACTGCTCGGTTGTGATTCGATTGCGATTTTACCGGAAAATATGTCACGTGAACGTTTTGAATGGTTGGAGAAAGTAGCGGGAGAAGTGATTGCAACTCCGGGTTGCGAAAGCAACGTTAAGGAAATTTTTGACAAATGCTGGGAGCTGAAAAACACACGTAGTGATATTCAAATCTTTAATCAGTTTGAAGAGTTTGGGAATCCACTTTGGCATTATATGGTAACAGGAAAAGCTGCGGAGGAAGCCCTGAAGCAGGAAATGGGGCCGAACAGCAGGGTCGCTGGTGCAATTTCATCATCCGGATCGGGAGGATCAATGGCCTTTGGATATTATTTGAAAGATAAATATCCGGGAGCAAAATTAGCAGTTGCGGAAGCGTTGCAGTGTCCTACTTTGTTGAACAACGGTTATGGCGATCACCGGATTGAAGGAATTGGTGACAAACATGTACCGTGGATTCATGATTGTAAAAACACCGATATGGTGATTGGCGTTGATGATGAAGCTGCTGTCCGTTTATTGAGACTTTTCAATGAAGCATCCGGAAGGGATTGTCTTGCGCATTATGGAGTTGATGCCGAATTTTCGGAACAATTGGAGCTATTGGGTATTTCCGGAATTGGAAATGTGCTGGCTGCTATCAAGTTTGCAAAATATTATGAACTGACTGAGGATGATCACGTGGTGACAATCCTCACGGATTCAATGGAACTCTACGGTTCACGTATCGAAGAACTCGCAGAGGAACGTGGTCAATACACAAACATTGATGCACACAAAGACATGCAGTTGCTGATGGACACAGGAACTGATAATCTGCTTGAATTAACGCATTATGAAAAGAAGCGGATTCATAATCTCAAATATTTCACCTGGATCGAACAACAGGGCCGTGAGTTGTCGGAGCTGAATGATCAATGGTATGGGCACGCAGAATACTGGCAGAATATTTTTGCCCTTGCACCGCAAGTTGATGAACTGATTGTGGAGTTTAACCGGCAGATTGACGCGGCATAATTACACTAAGCAGATTCATCAAAAAGCTCTCGGCCGATCAGCATCCTCCGGATTTCGTTGGTACCTGCACCGATGTCATAAAGCTTGGCGTCACGCAGCAGTCGGCCTGTCGGATAATCATTGATGTAACCGTTTCCGCCTAAAGACTGGATTGCCTCCAGAGAGACTTTGACTGCATTCTCAGAAGCAAGCAGCAAACAGGCAGCGGTGTCCCGTCTTGAGACTTGCTGCTTTTCACAATTTTCTGCAACACGGTAACAAAAAGCGCGTGAAGACTGCAGGGCGGTGTACATGTCTGCAATCTTGCCCTGCATCAGTTCAAAGGTCCCGATCGGCCGGTCAAACTGCCAGCGCTCATGAATGTAAGGCAGTGTGACGTCCAGTGCTGCCTGCATGATTCCCAAAGGTCCACCGGAAAG
>Ga0209556_1001598_pt1 | contig 11979 bp, 8 predicted proteins | sample SaaInlV_150m_DNA_5_FD_184652 | JGI IMG/M metagenome (GOLD analysis project Ga0209556, IMG submission 184652) | Marine microbial communities from expanding oxygen minimum zones in the Saanich Inlet - SI037_S3LV_150m_DNA (SPAdes) (version 2) | ecosystem: Environmental > Aquatic > Marine >...
ACAGTTCCACCCTTGAACAATGTGTCAAAGCCAAGAGAGCCGCGTACAAAAGTCTCAGTCGCCATACCAAACTGCTTCGACAGCCGCAAACCAGCATTGCGAGTATTGAACGGATTCACCGCATCAACCAGATTGACCTTCTTGCCGCGAATGTTCACAGTCGGAATTGTCCGCGACAACTTTCCCCTAGGGCCAGACTCCACAAACTCTGTAGCAACCTGACCACCAGCAGAACCCAACGACCCACTCTCAGCCATCTGTCTCACATACTCAACGTGAGCAGGATTGACCTTATCCGGGTTGATTCCACGCCCCCGCATGGCCTTACGCATCTGCTCCACATGCTTAGTCAAACCTAGACGGCCAGCCTCCTCCTCTTGGAACTTCCAATACGCCCTCATAAAACGCCGGTAACTTCCATAATTGATGCCAGCCAAATGATTCATAAACGTGGCAGAAAAAAAGTTTCTGCCATGAAACCCCGGCTTCGCGATCATGTAAGCACGCAACAAATTGTGAACCTTGTCGTACTTGCGCAAAAATCCTTCCGCTCCACCACGGGCCACATACCGTTCAGCAGCAGTCATCGCTTCAACAATCGTTGCCGGAGACTGCAACTCAGAACCAATCGGCTTGAACCCGGAACGGAACACAGCGTCCAGCATCGCTTCCCGTTTAGGAACCTTATGGATGCTACGCGCACCCTCAGGTAGCGGAGAAATCAACTCCAACCAATCATCCGCTCCAGATTCCAACTCGTCCATAGCGAACGCCAGCATCTTTTGATCAGTCTCAGCCAGAGCGCCTACAGCCATACGCAAATCAGCCAAATCATCAGGCAAACTTTCCAAAGGCACATCCGTCCCGGCACCCAACCGTGTCAAAACGTCGATAGCCGCATCCATTTTCATTCCACGGTCATCGACCGCTGTCTGCGCTATCCACTCATGAAGATTCAATTCGTCCTGAGCAAGACTCTTTGCAGACTTTGCTGCCTCTGATGCCCGAACAGCGCGGTTGAATTCGCGAGTGGACGCTCCATAGCGGCCACGAGTAGAAGCCAAATCTTTCATCAACTCTGCGCGACGAGCCGCCAAAGTCTCCAACAAATCTTTATTCACTTCACTAACAGAAGCCCCAACATCGCCCGGTGCCATCGCCCCAAGAGACTGATTATCCCATGCCTGCATGAAAGCCTCAGGCTCTATGAACCTTGTTTCACCAGTTATCGCCTGACGCAAAGCACGAATCAAAGTCGAATCTTCAGGATCTTGTACCGAATCCAGCAAATCGTTGTAAACCTGACCTGCGGAAGTGACACTCCCATCTTCAGCAAAAATCATTTCTTCAGGATCGGCAGGAGGCAACAAAGCATCCTTATCCAACCCCAAATCCAACGCATGAGCCTCCAGCCGCTTGATTGCATCATCAGTCAAATCTTCCGCCCGCAAACCACTCCGTCCAGTAAACAACCGACCAATGTTGCGATGAGTCATAGCGGCATCAGCGGAACGCAAAGCCAACGGGTTAGTAAACAACATATTCGGGAAAGGTTGACCAGTGCCCGACTCCAAACCCCAATACGGTTCCTGCGAAAATAGCGCCTGACCGGAATCAACATCGTTGAACCAGACAGCAGCGTTATACCCATCGGCAGTCAAAGACCTTCGATACAGATGAATAAACTTTCCACCAAACCATTCAGGACCAAACTCTTCCGTTGCCGAAAACGACGACGGCTGACCCCGAGGCATAAGCGAATCCGTTTCCGCATACAACACACCATCCATGCCGGTAGCCCACCCAGTCAGCATTCTATTAGTCTTCGCAACCTCTTCAGCCCACTTAGCAGGATTGAGATTCTGGTCAACCTTTGCCAAATAAAGAGAAAACATTTCAGGCAAATCCGCCAATGCATCATCACCCAACCCAGCGACAGCAGCCTGAGCATCCAACGCTGAACCAGCAGTAACGTGCAGCATGGACCTCATGTCCGTAATGTCCCCGGCCGCATCAGGTAAAGGACCAATCTCGCCCAACCGCTGCATCCCAAACGCTTCCCCCTCAACCAGACCCTTCCACTCGTCAGCAAATCGTTTGAACCCCTGACGGCCACCGCCCTTAGAATCCGTAACCCAAATAGCGAACCGCAGCCTTTCCTCAAAAGAAGAATCCTTCAACTTTTGAACCATCTGAGCGCGCTTCACATTCGGGTTCCAATTGTAGGCTCCTACAGGAACCTCTACCCGCCCCATCTCTGCTGCCATTTCAATCGTTGAAATAGACCTCGTATGCAAATCGGGCGTTCCCCCATCCATCTGCAAAGCCTTTTCGCGGGCAACCCTAAGAAACTTCTGGAAAAACTCTGGATCAGCGTCCGCCACACGGACAACCTGATCCAACATCATGTGCCCCCCGGCTTGACTCATCATCATAAAACCTTGATCAGCGGAATAGCCAGCCTTATCCAAAGCCTGCAATTCTTCCGCCGCCCGGATAATGCCCTCAGGGTCCAAATCGGCAGTCATGCTCAACGCCAACTCAGCAGCACGCACCTCCGAATCAGGATGAATACCGTAAACCTTGATATTCTTAGCCCCCATCGGGGTTTCCAAAACAAGGTTGTAGCCATAATCCGCAGGATTTCCAAACGTCCCCTTCCACGACAACCCATTAGGCATCGCGTTCAAAAATGGCTTATCAACCCAACCCGCTTCGGAAGTCCCAAACCGCAAAAATGGGTTGATGAACTCACTTCCACTCCGATGAATCAGAGGTGTTTCCGCCCCCTCACGAATCAGCGTTTCAACAACCTTCTCAGATACGCCCTCCTGTACCAACGCGGCAGCCCGCAACTCCTCGCTACCCAACCCATGAAACGGCTTCTCGAAATAGTCAGCAAACCCCTGTAGGCGCTTCTCCAAGAAATCAATGTATGGCTGCTGCTGCTCAGGCGTAACCCCCGGCATGTGCCTTCGTACAAATCCATCCATGCCACCATAACGGGCACGCAAATCCAACAGATCAGAAATCTGATTTCCGAGAACCCCCATCAGGCTTTGCTCATCAGCGACACCAGACTGAATCAAAGCCCCAAATGGACTCTTGTCAGGGTCCAACATGTTGCGCAGATCACCTCTCGGGTCTTGCCAACGCACATTCTTCTCAGCGCCCTGAGCGCGACGGAAGAATGTGCCACCCTGATCGACACGAACCAAACCGTCCGTAGTGGAAATGCCGATGTTGTCAAAACCTGTGCCAACAACATCCCAATTCGACAACAAAATATCCGCCGCAGCGCCACGCAACATGGCGTTAGACAATGATTGAGACACAGCCCCCTCAGGCAAAGCGATACCTGATTCGATTAGTACTTTTCTTCCATCGGCAAGAGTCACAATTTGTGCATCAAAAGGGTCCAACCCGGAAGCCATAACAGTTTCCAAATCTTCAACCCACGGAGCAACATGCCACATGCTCCCATCCGATGAAGCCGAAGCGTACCCATTGGGTGCCCCAAGATTCTTTTTAGTTCCACCTTGGCTGAGTTCACGATACAAAGCGTTAGAAAGAACTTCGCCTGTTATTTGATCTCTGCCAGCATCCCCAACGTAACGCTTCACATAATACTCTTTGCCATCCAACACGTAACGGCCACCATCGTTAGTGCCCAAGGGTCCACTAACTTGATTGCCTCGGTGAAGGATGTCGTCAATCGAAACGCCCACCTGATCCATAGGGGCCTGCGACGTTCGAGCGACACGACTCATGCTGTTACGTATATCGCGCAACATCACATAATCGCGCACAGTAGCCCAACGCGTCGCCCCAGAAGAATCGTCATACACAAATCTGATCGGACGACCCTGATCGGCAGCGATCTTTTCCACCAAATCAATGGTGCGATCCAATTTGCCGACTTTCCTGTTTAGAGTGTCTCCAATCTGATCGACCATTTCGTCCAAATCATTGGCATCAAACAAGGTGGCGCGTACAGGCATCTCAGACCCAGCGTGATACGTGTACAACGCATCGAACACATCAGGTCGAGCAAGAACCTCATCAAAAGTTTTACCTGAAGCCAATCCCTTGTCCACAGCATCCAAAATTGTGGACTGGGCCTTCACCACCTGCTTCGGCGTCGGTATAAAAACTTCCATCGCAGGCACGACATCTGCATAGTCTGAAAGAACCCGTGAAGCGTCTTCGATTTCCAATCGGACACGCTTCAACATGTAATCAATCTTGTTGGCAGCGTTTCCCGTGTCGAATCCGCCAAAGATCGCCTCAAAACTCTCCCCGTAGAAGCCCTCTTCCGCGTGAGAAACCCTTTCCCCGATCTTGACCTTTGGCTGAGGGGCCAAAATATCCAAATCGCGTTCAACCCCCAGCCAAGTACCGACACCCTTTTCATCCGCCTGCTGAAGAACACCATCCATCCGCATGAACGTATCTTCAAGATCCATCCGGCTCCCATTAGGAGCCACATAATGCCACTTGTCACCAACCTTGACGACAAACTCAGGCATCTTCTCGCCCGATGCAGCCAACTCATCCAACTGCCCGTTCGGATCGGTCGGCTTGAAACCAGAGAAGTCACGCACAAACGCTTCAAAAGTTTCAGAAGTTTTGAAAATCTTGTTGACAGCACGCTCAAGATACAACACCTGAGTAGTGCCACTACTCAACCTGTTATACGAGAACCGTAGCGAAGCACCATCGGACCGCAGATCCGACAAACGATCCAACAAACCCTGCCGTTGCTCCTCCAAACGCAGAACAGCCAGTTCGTCCCCCCCGGCTTCATCAATCTGAGAACGAATATTATCTATCTGAGAATCCAGATCATCTACCTTGGTGCGCCACTCCAAATAATTTTCTTCATGGCGAGTCATTTCCCCATACCACGACTCTTGCCGCTTATTGGCAGCAACCATTTGGATCTCAGCCTGATCCATAACCTCAGTCAACTCTTTGACCTGTTGCTCATTAGCAGCAGCATCACCAATGTTGTTGCGCTGCCTATTTATAGCCTCAATCAAATCTCCACTAGCCCGCTTGAATGACTCCTGAGCCTTGACGAACCCACGATTAGCCAATACTGCTTCCTGAGTAGGAATAGTCACATACTCAGCCAGACGATTCAACATGATGCCGTCCTTGAACAGCATCGTTTCCGTATAAACCTCACCAACGCGACCAGATATCTGCTTTATGTACCCCTTCAAAGCCAATTCGATATCGTCAGTAAACAACGCATAATCCCCGCCAAGACGCTCCGTGATATCCATAATCTGCTTCTCAACAGATCCCCACACCTCACCATCAGCGCCACCCTCAACAGGAGTACCCTTCCTGTGCAACTCCTCCCCAAAGAATCGACCCGAACGGTTCCCCTCGGTTCGCATCAACTTCTCTGCCTCATCAACACCGATACCATCAGCCTTAGCCCGAGCAGCAACATCGTCAGCAAACTCTTCCATGCTGACATACTTGCGTTTCATCTCAGGGCCAGTCGGCGTGTAAGCGTTCCTCCCCATGTGAGAGCGACGATCGAATTTCCCAATCCCACCGAATGATTCCTGAATCGCTTCACGAGCCTCATCAGTCAACTGGCGGGGAACATAATCATCGACATGTTCCAAGAAATCACGGCCACCCATCCTGTTGGCCTCATCACGCAACGCATTGAACAAATCGCGGCCCTTGTCTGCAATGGCCTGCCCCTCCGGGCCAATGTGGGCGACAGCGCCCGCATCGCCCGCAATAGCATGATAAACAGCCGAATAGTCAGCGCCTACAGCATTGACCTCCGCCATGAAATCTTCCGCCAAACGAGTCAACGTAACCTTCGCGCTGTTCCCCACCTGCTTGCCACGACCAGTGGCATGAATCACACGCTTCCCCTGATGCACAAAAACAGCATCCGTTGAAGTCCGAATCTGATTCTTCAAATCCCCCATGCGGCCACTCAATCGGCCACCAGTCAGCAACCTAGCCAAACCCTTACGACGCAACCATTGAGGCGTCTTCTTGACCCCAACAGCCATCGCTGCCTGACGGACAATACCGTTTCTCAAACCCTGAGGAATCCCCGTAATCAAATTGCCAACAAGGGGAGTCTCAGAAGTCATAAAGCGAATCCCAATAGGTGCATCCGCCCCTGTACGCGCCACCCTTCGGACAATCTTTTCAACAGGATCAGAGATGCGCAGCGCCCGACCAATCGGGCCAGTCCCCGGCACCTTGAAGCCGAAACCCAAACTTAGTTTCTCAGCCTCTCCCGGCTTGAACCATGCCCCGGAGAATGCTTTCTCAATATCGCCAGCATCGGCATCAACTTGACTGCGAATACCTTTACCCAACTCGTCAACAAAATCGTCAGCACCGAAACGAAGATGCTTATCCAATCCGCTATCGCCAAACATTTTCGCAGCGAACCGCAAATCATCACCCGATACGGAAGTCGCACCGAATTGGGTGGCACGACCACCAATGTCCATGAATCGTTCCAAATCGGCAATCTTATCAGTGCCGAATTTCACCGTCACAGAAGCCGTATCATCTACACCTGCACGCGACACACGAGAAACCCATTCGTGAGCAATAGTTCCATCGGCGCTGGTTGTCAACTTCAAAGTATCTTTGCCGCCATGATGTGCCTTAGTAGCGATGTCATCAGCGAGAGCGTGCCAATCCCCAGTCTTCATGCTCTTGGCGACAGCAGCAACAACTTCATCGCCCTGCGACTTCAAACTAGTCAATACACTTTTGCGAACTAGTTCTCGTGCCCCGTGCCGGGCAGCACCCTTAGTGAGCGCACCACCGAAAGCAACACCCTTGCCGATCAAACCAAGATATGACAAAGGATCAAAAGCGACATCACCCACGAAACCCAAAGCAGCAGCACCGAACTTTTGCCAACCGCTATCACGATCCTGAAGAATGTCAAAATCGTGCAGTAGTCGACCAAATGTATAGTTGTCGTTGTACTGCTTTTTGAAATCACCCCAACTGGCATCCCCGCCAGTAAACAGATCAATCATTTCCTTGCCGTAAGAAGTCGTCAAAGCCAACGGCTTCTGAATCGTATTCAAGAAGGCGCCTACAGGCCCTGTGGTAAGCGTTTCTATATACCACGGCATGTTGTCCGCAAGGTACTGCTCTTCCGCCCAACGAGCAGTCTCCATGACGGGGCGACCGACAGCACCGGGAGTGACGCGACCCATCGCCTGAGGGTTGACATTCAAAATGTTAGACAGTCGATCCCGCGCAGATAGCGCGGGTTGAGTGGCTAACGGTGCAGGAGTAGCAGCCTTGACAGCGACAGTTGGCTTGATTGGCTGATACTTGGGGGCATCCGGAATCTTGTTGACAGCGCCGAAGGCTTTGCGCCGATTATCGAAATTTGCCGTCGGGTCAAATCCCACGACTCAACCATCTCTGGGACTGTAATCGCGTGGTTCCCACTGTCCAGCAGCGTTCTGCTGGAACATCAATTTGCCAGCAGCAATCTTCATGTTGTCAATCTCATTTTGAGTTATGCCCGGCCGATGGAAGTTCACCAAATTCCGGCCACCTTCAGTTGCAAGCCACTGACGCGCCTCAGCCTGCTGCGCTTGCTGGGCAAGAGTCATCTCATCCAAGAAAACATTGATCAAAGCCATCTCGTTAGCATCCAACGCAGGATTATCTAAACCGCTAGGCGTCGCCAACTTGGACTCATACCCGGCTCTTTGCTCGGGAGTCATGTTGACCATTGCTTCAGCGTGCAGAATCAGATGAGAATTCTTTTCACCGTACTTGCCAAGCAACTGCTGATAGGTGCCATCCGGCCACCGCTTCCCCTCCGCATCCTCGGCAGCGATCTTGTCTTTATAAACCTGAGTCTTTGCGCCATCGGGCAACGAATCCCAAATCACGGGACCCGCAGGATCATCGACAGCGTACCCCAAGAAGAATGATGCAGCCTGAGCCGAACCAGCCTGCATCGCAGCCGCAGCAGTCTCCTGCTGAGTCCGTTGTGCAGCCTGAATCTTATCCTCGTAAGTTCGACCCTCAGCAATCTGCTGCTGTGAACGCTGGAACGCGACCGTTGCAGCGTTCGTCTGATCAAACCGACCCACATTGAAACGACGCGTACTCTCAGACATCTGATCACGCTGCAAATCACGACCCAACTTGGATTCGCGCTCTTGGAACTGTCGCGCACGACGCGACTCATCCTCACGCAAGTCCCGATCCAACTGAGCCTCATCCGAACGGAACGAACGATCAATCCCAGCCTGCTTCCCAGCAAACGTCTGACTACCCAAACGCTCACCCGTCTGGAACGACTGACTACCCAAACGCTCACCCGTCTGGAACGACTGCCCCTGTAGGCGCTCCGACTCACGAGTCTTGAAATCTTCACGACGGAACACATCGCCCAACAAAGCCTGAGACAAATCGGCATCACGACCAAGATTGAAATTTTCCTGCCGCATCGACTCATCCATCAAACGCTGAGTCTCCTCAGCATTCAACCCAGCCAAAGCAGAACTCAACTCGCGAGACAACTCCTGCTTACGACCAAACTCTTGATCACCCAAAGCCAAAGCAGACTCAGCAGCCAACTGACCCGGCGCTGCCTGACGTTCAGCGCCAGCCATATTTGCCACCTGAGCAAGACGCGCCATCGCATCCTGCGATGAAGTGGACTGCGAACCAGCCAACCCAGAAACCAACTGAGCGGTACGCTCAAACTCGTCAGAAACCTGTGGACCCAACGCCTCCCGAGCAGCCGTCAAACGACCCTCAACACCAGTCGTCAAACCAGAACCACGACCAGCAATAGCATCAATCAAAGCCTGCTGTTGCTCCAATCGGCCAGTCTCCAAAGACCCAATATCGGTACTCAACTGGTCACGAATATCGCCAATCTGACCACCAATAACACCCTCCTCAGATCCACGCCTACGAGCAACAGCCTCAGCGAGAGCAGCCAACGCCTCAGCGTTCAAACCACGCGTATCGGTTCTACGCCCAGCGATCAAATCAGAAATTTGGTCACTAAAATCTTGTGTAGTTCGTTCGCCAATAATACTGCGAATATCTGGCGCTAGATCAGCGGGCTGATAAAACGGTGCCGGGGCCGGTGCAACCGGCCCCGGAGGCACCACAGGTACAGGCGCATCTGGTGGCGGAACAATCACTGGCGCAGGCACAGGTGCAGGAACCGTCGCAGGTGCTGGCACGGGTGCAGGAACCGTCGCAGGTGCTGGCACGGGTGCAGGCGTGCCCGCTGGCGTATACTTAGCCAACATTGCAGTCACTTCAGCCGCCGTCGGAACTGTCATATCCATCGGACCCGGCTGCATCGCATTGAAATTATTGATTTCTGCCTGAGAAGGAGTAGGTGCAGCATTCAACAAAGCCATCAAATCGGTTTGCATTGGGGCAGACATGCCCCCACCCAAACCGGGACTAGCCTGATTAGACACTGTACCCAAAGAACCAATAGCATTTACGTCGCGTACAGGCCGCCCCGCACTAGGAGCACCCAAACCCGGATGAAACGCATTGGAAGCAACATTCGCAATAGCATCATCAATTCGAGAGCGAGAACCAAAAGAACGCCTACGTTGCGTCATCAGACCAGCCCCTGCAACGTCTGAGCAACAGCGAACCTGCGCATCGCATTAGCGATCTGATCCTCAACCAAACCACCATACAAATTTTCTTCCAACGTCGCCCGTTGACGATCCAACTGACGGCGAGCCTCCTCACCAGAAGACTCCACACCAAACCGACCCAACGCAGCCTGACCAGCAGCCTGCTCACGGCCACGGCGGAACTGCCCCGAATCCAACATGCCGCGACGGTTAAACGCACCCGGCAACGCACGCGCCGCAGAACGAACCTTCTGATTCACAGCAAACATTTTAGACGTTTGATCCCGCCCCAACCGTTCAGAAGCACGCTGAATATCATCCAATCCGTACCCATACTCTTGAGTACGGCGACCAGAAGAACCCTTACGTTCAGCGTAACTAGAATAAGCCATCAGTTACCCCCAAAGGGCAGGCATATTGGAAACCAAAACCTTCTTAGTTGAAGAAGCATCAGTGTCATACACCGCCAAATAATCGGTAGTAGCAGCAGTAGCACCCAACGCAGTCAAATCTGACACATCCAAATCGATAGTCAAAGCACCAGAAGTGCCCCCACCACTAAGCCCAGAACCAGCCGTAACCGACTCAACGTCACCAGTCGAAACCTGATCAAACCGCTGCGAAATACGTGTACCCATAACCCCTACCCGAAGTAAGTAACATGGACAGTAGAATCAGACGACACACGAATAAACTTGACATCCGTCAAATCGTCACCAAACAACTCAAGAACCGAATACGGGTTCAAATAATGACCCACAGACGCTGTAGGCGTACCCCAACGAACACGAACGGCGTTAGCACCGTTCGTGACCATTGCTGCAAGAGAACTCGCAGTCGGAGTCAAAGCAACCGCTGTTGAAGAAACAGTCAATGCTTCATCCCCCAGCATTGATCCATATTCTGCTGCCGCACTTGTAATGCCCATCAGGGTGTCTCCAATGCCGCCAAGCGGCTTTCCAAATCGTCTAACTTTTCTTTGATTTTTCTAAGTTCATACTCTATGGACTGGGCGTTTTGTCCCACCATTTGATGTGTCGGCTTGTACGTAACCATCAAACAGCAACCTTTTGTTCGGCGTGCCATTCCAAATGGCGATGCTGCCAATCACGAACAGATCGAATATCTTTCCCAATCTCACCCACATCATCAGCAATGTGGCCTAGACGGATCTGGTTCGCTGTGTGCTGCGCCGTGTTTTCACGGCGGTAACGGGATGCAAGCATCGCAAATACACCGCTCACGGTGGATGCGGCGATCAGCCCTGCGAAGCCAATCCATTCCATTACGGGGTGGCCTCCACCCATGAGAGCGTGTCCTCGTCCCATTGGTGGCCGTCGATGTAGGGGACGGGTGGCTGCCAGACGTAGTTCTCGTCCAACGACCACGACCCGTAGGGCTGAGGTGCGGCGAAGCCTGTGCCGTCCCATGTATCACCGATGCCTGCGTAGTTCATGTGCAGCGGCGTGCCACCCAACGAATGCGTGTTGGCGTGGGTGTTGTACGAGGTCTGAATCCAAGTCCCGCCCAAACCAAGATGGTCGGCTAGGAACTCCTGACCACGATGTTCCTGATCGTCACCTACGACTAGGACTCTGAGGACAATGTTGGCTGCGTCAATCTCTGCGTAGTGGGCCATCAGGCGACCTCGTATCGGATAATGACAATGCCAGAACCGCCACTGGTTGATCCGCCGCCGCCGCCCGTGTTGGCTGATCCTGCTGTTGGGTCCTGTTGGCTTCCTCCAGACCAGTAGTACCCGTCGCCACCGCCACCCAGACCGCCTGCTCCGACAGTTGTGTCGTTTCGATCAGGCCCGGAGGAGCCTGATGAGCCGCCGCCGCCGCCGCCGTAATACTGATTCGAGCCTGTTTCGTAGTCGTTTTGGGAACCGTCGCCGCCATCGCCGCCGTTGGCGGTGCCGTTGGCCCCATTTGTTGCGGTGCCGTTGGCACCGGATGCGCCTGCGCCGCCGCCGCCGCCTGCTGCCCCATTCTCGAAGTACGCCAGCGGCCACGCAGGCGGGCCGTAACGCACCGCGCTGCCTCCGGAGTTTCCTTGACCAGCCGTGCCCGAACCGCCTGAATGCGTTCCCTCCGTGTCACGACCACCACCTCCACCTGAGCCTCCAGACGAACCTGTCGCATCGTCCGCTCCTGCACCCCCACCCGTCGATGTCGTCGTCAGGGCCGTGGAGTCAGACCCGTTCGAAGCGGAGCCGCCGCCGCCGACTGTGACCGTATGGTCGCCTACACCTGCTGAAACGGTTGCTGTCTGATAGCCGCCTGCACCACCGCCGCCTCTGCCTGACGAACTGGGCCAGCCG
>Ga0209556_1001604_pt1 | contig 11944 bp, 27 predicted proteins | sample SaaInlV_150m_DNA_5_FD_184652 | JGI IMG/M metagenome (GOLD analysis project Ga0209556, IMG submission 184652) | Marine microbial communities from expanding oxygen minimum zones in the Saanich Inlet - SI037_S3LV_150m_DNA (SPAdes) (version 2) | ecosystem: Environmental > Aquatic > Marine >...
TCATAGACTTAACCCGAAGAATATCACTTCGTTCAACTGGTGTTTGAGACGATGAAGTGGTAAATATTATTCGTCGTAATAGCTTGTCTAATTTTTCTGTTATAGTATTTTGTTTAAACATAGTATTATCCCTTTATTCGTTACTTGAATATACATTAAATAAATGAGAAAGTCAAGTGTTATTTTCATTTATTTTTACCGACATTAAGCTTCCCCTACTGAACCAGATTTAATACCCTCTGCTAACAACATCTCCAACCAATCATCGGTTTTCAAATTTTCTGTAATCTTGTGTATTTCTTTATCCACTATAAGTTCAAACTCTATCAAATCATCTATCAATTTAGTACACATCGCATTAACCTCACCATCTGATTCAAGTTCAATCTTTTCCAATCGTGTTATTATTTCTGCTATTCTCACCTCCCATCTCCGTTTATATTTTGAGTGCTGGGTCGGATTCGAACCGACGAACAATGGATTTGCAATCCACCCCATTAGACCACTCTGGCACCAGCACGGCCTCTGCTATCTGCCACCCGTTGTTCTAATTTTTTACTCTGTATCTCAATAATATGTTTACAATACTTCTTCTTAAATTTTCTTCGGTACATAAATGCTGGACAATCACATGCCCATTCTATCCGAGACGAATCAAATCGAATATCATATTTCTTATTTGGTATGGTGTAATGTTCCCAACCATAATCATCAATGATTACACCATCAAATGTCTTTACTACCAAATCTATTAATTCTTGATTATTCATATGCCTTTAATATAAGTATAAACAACCCAAAGAGTCAAGTACTTTTTTTACTTTTTTTTATATTTAATTTGTTTAAATACCATTCTTTAGTTGGTTTAGTATCATCAGTACTCCATGCTGCTTTATCAAGTAACGCAGTTAATGGTTTATTCTCTTCACCAAATCTTCCATCACTTTCCCACAATACATATAATGTTGTATTTAAAGATTTTGCAATATCCTTCAATACTAAATAATCTTCAGTAAGATTTAAATCACCATGCCATACTTTACCAATATCCTTCATCAATACATTTGCATTGAATACTATTAATTCATCTGGATGTTGACTACTATATCCCGATTTACTACCGCCTATCATTCTACCATTATGAAAACTATATGCTTCAAAATGTTGTTGTATTTCTTGTATTGATGTAGATGGTTTGAAATCACTTGGATACTCACCAGCTAATTTTATTGTTTTGTCAATCATTTATTTTCTCCAAACTTTTATCCATGCTCTTTTCTCCTGACTGTCACCTGGTTGCGAAATGACTTCGTTTACGCATTCGTCTACTAACTTCTGCCACCTCTTTTCGATTATATCGTGTATCAAAAACTTCATAATCTCGTTGGATGAGTAAAACTCTCTTCTTTCAGGAAGATGTGGATTTTTATGAAATTTATCAATCATGTTTAACCTCTAAAGTTATACTCCATCTGTCACAAATATCAGTTATTGATATTACCAACAGATATAATATAGTTATGTTCATACTAATCCCACAAATTAAATAAGTGTTTTCCAATCAATTCAAATGAACGTTGGGAACTCTTTGTCAACTTCTTTACTTCTTCTTTATCTTCGTAATCGTAATTCTGAATTGTCTTTGCACATTTCAATCCATAAATAATTTCACCCAATACATTTTCCCACCTTTGTTCTGCCAATACAGAGGCTTCATCAGTTGGATTTCCATCTTTGTCAACTCCATCTTTCTTTTTAAACATTGACATTGGTGTACCCATTTTATTGTTTTTCAATCGTTCTAACATTGGAATCAAATTATCTACCAACCAAGTATCAATTGACCAAACTGACCTATCAGACCAACCTCTACTTCCACGCTGATAAAACCACTTAGCTTCAGATGGGAAATCTTTAATGGTCTGAATGAATCTCTGAAGTGGTCTTACAAAATATTTATTATACCACTTTTCATTCTCTTTATCCCATCTTGCAAATACATCTTCTGTTAGTTCAAATGTTTCATCATCCCATGGCCCTGGTCTTTTTTTATTAAAATCTGTCGGGTAGTCCATTTTATTTCTCTTCTTCTTTTAAAAACAACATAAACAAAAGTTGTAATTCACCTTCAGTATACCAAGTTTTATATTCTTCATTAAATAACTGAACTCCTGTAAAGTTCTTTGCCGAAATTAATGATGGGTCATAAGTAGTTCCGAACTCATATATGTAATAATGAAACTTCTCATCACCACTTTCTTCCACCGAAACATCTACTCTTTCAAATCCACAATCAATAAAAGTTTGCTCACAAATCGGAGTTTCGTTCATGTAAGGTGCTATTTCTTCAATCGCTATTGTTTTCATTTTTTTCGTCCTTTATTACATCTTCATTCCCCAAGTTAAAACAAACGGAATGGTCTGTCATCCATACTTCATAACCCATTCTTACGAGTGCCGAAATTAGGTCATTAACATCTTGTCTATCACAATCACCGAGGTCATTAAATGTGGTTAGTTTTATTGTTCTCATATCACATTCCTTAGTAATGCAAACAACCCAACTAATCCAAGTCCAGTAAATACCCCAATGTAAAATCCTTTCCGTTGAAATGATTCTGCTACATTTATTAAATCCCATTGCGATATTGACATTTGTGTATCCATATCTTCTATCGTTTCTATTTTCATGTTATTGGGCCTCCTATATATACTACCCATTCACCACTATCTATAAGTGGTTTTGCTTTTTTATATTTAATTTCTTTGTAGGTATCACCATTTGTGATACCAACGATTTCATTTCTACTATATGATTTTTTACTTACTATCGGTTTTGGTTTATTCTCTCTATCCATAATAGTCATACCATTTAAATGGTCTATTTCGTGTTGAACACATATTGATTCTAACAACCTTAATTCATTATCTTGTGTATCGTTTTTTTCCCAACTACCTTTACCATCATTTCCATTTGGTGTACCACTAAATACCCAACCACTTTCTTCTTGAGCAGTTTGTATCTGTATCGTTTCGTATCGTTTAGTGTGAATACCTTTCGTTGGGAAAGATAGACAGCCCTCATAATAAGGTATCTCATTATCGGTTGAAATTACTTTCGGATTAATGAGTACCAAAGGTTCACGAACATTGACAACGGCCACTTGTGCATCAATTCCCACTTGATTAGCTGCCAACCCAATACCGTCTTTTCTTTCGTTAAGTATCTGAAATAATTCTGTGGCAATAGCCATTCCTTCTTCAACTGAAACCTCTTTTAATTTTTTATTGATAACTGGGTTATCGTCTGTAAAACAATTTATAACTTTATTCATTAAAATCCTGGTGGTCGGTTATTATCACTCAATTTTACTGCAATGAAAATCAGTAAACATGCTACTAAAAATTCAAACATTATTTATCTCCTTGTGGAAGTAAATAACCTTTTAAATAATCTCGTGTGAGTTTGTATTCAACTTTCATACGAATCTTATAATCTTCATAAGATTCACCTTCTCCTCTAACTGGACCTTTTAACATTTCACTCACTTGGACTCTTGGGTCTTCCTGAGGATCTTGATTCCTTTGTTCAGAAGTTTGGACAGGGTAAATATAATTACTCAAATTAGGATTTCCAAATCCACTCATACTTTACCTACTTTTTTCTTATACAATTCGGCATCAGTATCATCCTTTGCCCAAAATGTAATTGTTTTACCACGATATTCATATGAGTATTCTTTGTAATTGTGTTCCTCATGGAACGAACTTTTCTTCTTCTTAGCCATTATGACTCCTTAATTTTAACATGGCCATAAATATGGCCATATTGTTTTGTTATTTACTAAACCAATGTTTTAACATTTTTAGCAACGGCACCCTTTGCACCTTCTCCAATTTCAAATGAGACTTTTTGACCTTCATCTAAGGTCTTAAAATCATCACTTTGAATTTCAGAGAAATGTACAAAGTAGTCTTGATTGTCTGATCCATCGTTTACGAAACCGTAACCTTTTTTTGAATCAAACCACTTTACTTTACCTTCGTTCATCATCTATCCTTTATCTATATTGTGATTAATAAAATCTTTTTGTTTTTTTAAAGCCTTTCTCAAAGCTTTCTTTTTCTCTTTATACTTTTCTACAAGTATCGCATCTTTAGTACGGCGTTTAATTCTTTTCTTAGGTGGTTTAACCTTAGTAGGTTTTAATGTACCCTTTAACTTTTTCATCTCTTTACCTTTATGAAAAACATTACCATCTTTATCGACAAACTCTGTCATCCAATGCCATCCTGCTGGACGACCTGTGGGGTTGTATGTTCTTCCATTAAAGTCTGCTGTTTCAGGGAATTGTTTTACCATTCTCCCATTGAAACAAGTATTACAAATTACCGATTTGGCTTCTTCACCAACATTACGCACTTGTCCACCACAAAGTTTACAATCCATATATCGAATGTTTTTACCACCATAATGATTAGTTTCTTTTTTGACTATATAACCGCCGTTTTTTTCAAACGAATTCATTTTTTCTCCTTTTTTAATTTAAGCTTCTCCAATTTCACCAGATTTAATTCCTTCTTTAAATAGTAAATCCATAACATCTTTTTCTTCAAAATTATGAATATCTTTTTTAATGTTTTTAAATATTTTTGACATATGCATATCAAACTCAATAATATCTTCTATCAATATAGATAACTCTTCACGAATATTATCTCCCGCATTTTTTTCTATACTTTCTAATCTCTCAACTAAATCCCTGATTGTCATATCATTTCCCATTTATATTATTCCACCCTTTGAGTGCTGGATAGGATTCGAACCTACGAATAATGGATTTGCAATCCACCCCATTAAACCACTCTGGCACCAGCACGGCCTCTACTGATTACCCTTTGTTTAAATTTCTTATCTTGAACTTCCAAAATATGTTTACAATATTTTGTCTTGAACTTGTGTCGGAAAGTAAATGCTTTACAATCACACGCCCATTCAATTCTACTTCTATCAAATCTGATATCGTAGTTTTTACCATTCACCTTATAATGTTCCCAATCATATTCATCAATGAGAACACCATCAAACTTTTCGATTAATAAATCAATTAGTTCCATATATTAAATATTACCTAATACCATGAAAATGTAAAAAACTACAAACATAAATAATGCGGTTAAAAACTCTGCTACTCTATATAATACTAATTTCATATTTATCTCTCATTTCTTATAACTAAATATACAACATAAGTAGTATATAAGTCAAGCCTTTTTTTCACTTATTTTTTATAATTTATAGCTACAAAATGTATTGTATTACTATCTTCATGTTCCATTCTATCTCTAAATTGTACAGAATATCTATAATCATATTCTTCTATAATATAATCTTTATAAAGTGAATTTGTAAACTCATCTTTATTTAGGATAATCATATTTTTAGAAGGTGATAATTTAAACCATTCTGATAATTCAATATGTTCTTTCTTACCAAATTTCCCATAGGGAGAATAGATTTTAAATTTTCTTGTGTAGGGTGGATCAAAAAAGACAAAATCATTATTGGTAACATTACCTAATCCACTTTTCCAATCTCCACATATAATATCTGTATTATCCAATAGATTATATAAGTTATCATCATAATCCAATATCTTTATATTCTTATACCAACCAAATGGAATATTATATTTGCCCGCTTTTGAAAATCTTAACATACCTGAAAACGATAATTGTCTTAATATATAAAACTTTAATGCCTTGTCTAATGGTTCGGTAAATTCATTATCTCTATAATGATAATAATACTTTTTACCTAATTCCCCAAATTCATCTTTAGTCAATGGGGATTTATCTATACTATTATATTCAAGTCCAACTTTATTAATATAGTCAATACACTCTTGTTTATATTCTTTTATAGTATTATAAAACTCTACTAACTCTACAAAATTATCTGATACTACATTCGTAGAATTATTTAAATTTAACCATACTGTACCACCACCCACAAATGGTTCGTGATATGTATTAAACTCTGTTGGTTTATATTTGTGAACTACCGGTAACTCTTTCGACTTACCACCACTCCATTTAATTAGTGGTTTCACTTATAACCCTTACTTCTTCATATATTTTATTGTTAACACCACCTATCAATTCTTCTTTAGTAACACCATAATTATTCTTCATAAAGTTATATGTATCGTAAACTTTGACACCTCTGGTGTTCATATAGGTATATCTACTATCTTTCTTTTTATTTGGATTATCCCACTCCTCTTTTAATACACCATATTCAACTTTTTTATCAGGAAATAAATCTTCTAAAATACCGATATACTTTTGATACTCTTCAAGAACACCTTGAGCGTCTTGTGTGGCGTTGAAAGATTTACTTTTACTATCAAAAGCTAAAACTTCATTCTTATCTACGATAACTATATCAATGTCGTGTGTTTTTTTCTGACCACCTTTTGGTAAATCAATAGTATATTCGTGATGAACTTCTAAGTGTTTATTAGAGTTTTTTATATTATCATATATAGATTTCTGAACTTTAAGACCTCTTGAAATTCTTCTACCATGAAGTAATCCTGTTATGGTTTCGAAATCTTCAAAATCGTTAAATGTAACTGTAATTGGTTTCATATTATTATTTCTCTTTTTCATACTTGAATATACAACATATACACTATATAAGTCAAGCCTTTTTTTCACTTTTTTTATTTAACTTATTCAATTCTTTTTGTAATCTCTCAACTTCTTTACCTAATCTCTCAACTTCTTTAACATGAGCACCATGCGATTTAGCAAGATCATTAAATGCGTCTATTCCTACTTTAATATTATTCATTTCTTTAACTTAATCCCACAAATTAAACAAATGTTTTCCAATCAATTCAAATGAACGCGTAGAACTATTATTTAGTTTTTTTGTTAATTTTTTATCATTATAATCAAAATCCGAATTTTGAATCTTTTTCGCACACTTCAAACCATAAAGTATTTCATTCAATACATTATCCCACCGTTGTGTTGCTAATCTACTCGCTTCATCAGTTGGATTTCCATCGTTGTCAACTCCATCTTTCTTTTTAAACATTGACATTGGTGTGCCGTGGTTGTCTATTTTTAATCGCTCTAACATTGGAATCAAATTATCTACCAACCAAGTATCAATAGACCAAGCTGACCTATCAGACCAACCTCTACTTCCTCTTTGATAAAACCATTTTGCTTCAGATGGGAAATCTTTAATGGCTTGAATGAATCTTTGAAATGGTATTGCAAAGTATTTATTATACCACTTTTCATTCTCTTTATCCCATCTTGCAAATACATCTTCTGTTAGTTCAAATGTTTCGTGTTCTTTATTTTTCATTTCTAATCCTATTTTATGAACTAATTGATTCATCATTTTGTGATATTGTGTGTCCAATTCGAGTCTCACACCCTAATAACGACAACAATATAACAAATTTAAGTAATTTCTTCATTTTATTTCTCCTTTTATATTTCTATGATGGTTGATGGATTTGTTAATTGATATTGTTCATTCATAACCGATACATTATAACATTCTGTTTTACTACCATCATCCCATTCTATCGTTTTATGCATTCCGCCTGAACCGTGTATGTGCCCGAAAATTGTTACTTTAGGTTTAACTCGCTCTATGTAACTTAAAAAGTGTTTACACCCAAGTGGTCTTTTATATTTATACTCTGGTGTTACTGAATCTAAAATTGTATGTGGTGGGCCATGACAAACTACTACATCTGCTTCGGGAGCATTTTCCCAAAAGATTTTCGATTGTCTATCTGTTAATCCAAATGCCCAATTATTAAATTCTGGTGTGAAATTACTCCCGAAGAATTTAAGTCCTTCTACCTCTACTACTTTATCATGAATATAAGTTGCTCCAGTTTCTTTATCTACGACTTCTGCGTTATCGGGAAAATCTTCTATCCCCAGCTCATGATTTCCGGCAATCCATAATTTATGTTTATGTGGTTGTTCTTTCATCCATTCTATAAAATCTTGAATTTCTAATGATTTGCCTTGAAACGAAAAATCACCAGCGTGGATAAGAATATCTCCATCTGGTATCTCCACTCGTTTGGTAGCGTTGTGTGAGTCGCTTAATGCTACTATTTGTAACTTTTTCATAACCTTTTAATTTACGACTTTATTTTGTTAAAGTCAAGTGTTTTTATTTTATATTTCATGAGAAAGTTATTCTCCTATTTAATATAAAGTCAAATAAGATTCCTAAATCCAATCCACCGTATTTTGTTGCAGACCACAATCGTATAGAATGTAATTTCCATCTATACCAAAACTTTTTGGCTTTCTTTATTTCTTCTGGTGTTCTTGCCCATCCACCGTATGGCATTACTTCGTACATTTTATTTCTCACTCCGTTTGTTAATTTGAAATTTATCTCTCATTTCTTATACCTAAATATACAACATAAAAGCTATATAAGTCAAGCTTTATTTTAAGTTTTTTCGCATCCATCCGCTCCTCAAGCGTAACATTCTATTTCTTTCTTCTCAATTCCGTAATTAATTATATATATCTTCATTTTATTTCTCCTTAAAATAATCTTTCTTGTGTAGTATGTTTTTCGATTCTTTCTTCTGCAATGTTGAAATATGTTTCATCAAGCTCAATACCTATAAAATTACGGTTAGTATTAACACAAGCTACTCCTGTTGTTCCGCTTCCCATTGTAAAGTCTAAGACTAACTCGTTTTCGTTTGTGTAGGTTTTAATAAGATATTCAATAAGTGCTACTGGTTTTTGTGTTGGATGTAGCCCATTTTCTCTATTATATTTTAATATACTTTTTGGATAACCTGTTTTATCTTGAATATATGTTTCTCTTTTACTTTCACTTGCTAAATGCCCTAATGTTCCTGCTTTACCTTTATTTGATAACACCAAATTGATTTTATCAAGTTCGAGATTATATGTTATCTTTTTTATAGATGATAGTATCTCATTATATTTATTTTCAATACCAAATAGACTACATATTTTATTCCATTGATATTCTGTTGGTAATTGAGACCCATTCATTTTATTTGTAACCCAGCCTGTTATTCCACCTGTTCTTGAAAGTTCTAATTTTGAAACATCTATTTGTTTCAAATTTAGTCGTTTTATATTTTCAATCATAATATTAGCAAATTCCATATTAGGCGTTCTATTATAAAACACTGATATGGTTTCATGTATTTTTAATGGTTGATATTTTATTAATTGAAAGTTTCCTGCATTATTCTTCTCCCAAACCCAATCATACTTATAATTCTTTATATTACTCATTCTTAAAGCACTCGAAAAAGGCTCACTGCCAAATAAAACTATTGCTCCATTCGGTTTAATTAATTTGTTTAATCTTTCCCACATTTCATTAAAAGGAATAATTGAATCCCATTTACAAGCAGTAGTTCCATAAGGAGGGTCTGTTATTATTGCATCGACCTTAACGCCTTCAGCAATCATTCTATCCATAACTTCTAAACAGTCACCTTTATAGAGTTTCATTTTATTTCTCCTTAAAATAATCTTTCTTGTGTAGTATGTTTTTCAATTCGCTTTTTAGCTATGTCAAAATACTTATCGTCCATCTCTATACCTATAAAGTCACGACCTAAGTTCTTACAAGCTACTCCTGTTGTTCCACTTCCCATTGTAAAGTCTAAAACTGTTTCATTCTCATTCGTGTAGGTTTTTATTAGGTATTCCATTAATTTGACAGGTTTTTGAGTTTTATGAAATGTTTTACCTTCCGTTTCCGCTGTTTTAAAATATAAAACGTCTCTTGGGTATCTGTTACCTTCTGATTTAACTTCAGTCTGATTAAAACTTCCGTAAACATCGTCTTTAGTTTGCTTCTTTCTTATCCCTTTGTTGTAGGATTTACCTTTAGTCATTTGTGGGTTGTATGTTGGCTGTTTTTTATAAAATACTAATATATTTTCCTTTGCTCTTAATGGCTGTTTCTTAGCATTGAGAAAATTAGTCGCCTTTGATTTTTCCCAAACCCAATCGTATTTGTAATTCTTTATATTACTCATCCTTAAAGCTGAACTAAAAGGCTCACTACCAAACAACAATATTGCACCATTCGGTTTTATAATTCTGCTTAGCTGCTCCCACATAGGCTTAAAAGGTATTACGCTATCCCACTTACATTGTGTTGTTCCATAAGGTGGGTCTGTTATTATTGCATCGACCTTAACGCCATCTTCAATCATTCTATCCATAACTTCTAAACAGTCACCTTTATAGAGTTTCATTTTATTTCTCCATACTTTTCTTCTAAATGTTTCTTTTCTTCATCAGTTAAGCTATCTAAGTAATCCTGGTATTTCTTATCAGCAAACTTTTTAACTTCTTCTCTATCATTTAACTTATCTACTGGAACACCTACTTCATCTGCTACTGCTCGCTGACATTCCTCAAAGTGTCCAACCTTTATTTCCATTGGTTTGGATGTTTCTAAATCGTTAAAGAAATCTCTCACCTTATTCTCATCTTCTAACGGAACCCAATACGAACCCTCACTAATGGCATATCCACTATCATCTTTTTCATCGTAAATTTCTATTCTACCACTTGCGTAATAATATCCCATTAACGAGAAAATACCATATCCAGTAGTTGAATAATTATATCTACCAGATGGTCTGCAATACTTTATATCTTCATCTGTATATTCATTATGCTTTTCTAAAAACATCTTACGAGCATCTTCTTCTGTTTCGGCTTCAATTCTACCTAAAGTTCTATATCGGTCTGTACTTATTGTCCATTTAACTGGGACATATGTTTTACATTCGTCTATTCTAATATCAGATACATTAGGTTCATCATCCCAAGGTCCTGGTCTTTTTTTATTAAAATCTGTCGGGTAGTCCATTTTATTTCTCTTCTTTTAGAATCTTTTCTAATATAGTGTTCAATCCAACTTCCAAAAGTAATCGATGATTTTCATCACCTATTCTACACTCTAACAATAGTTCACCATGTTGGTCTACTAACTTTAGTTTATTTAACTCATTTAATTCTTCTTGTAATTTCTCAACTTCTTTAACATGCGCATCGTGTGATTTAGCTAAATCATTGAATGCGTCTATTCCTACTTTTTGTATTTCGTTATTCATTTTATTTCCTATTTAATTCTTACTATGAATATACAACATTTTTTTATTAAAGTCAAGTGTTATTTTAGAGAAATTTTTCTATACCGACTGGTTCACCGAATGAATAATCATACGTTAGTGCATCATGACATACAATATTTTTATCCAATATATCTAATATCTCTTGTGTGGGATTGGGGCCTGCTAATCTTTCTTTACATAACTTAACATTATCTTCCATTAACTCTACTCCATATGTGGTAGATAATGCCTTCTCTAATGTACAATTACTTCTTTCCATTTTTCGTATAACAATCTCTGTTAAGAACTGGCCATCTCCACACGCGTTATCAAGAAGTCTTTTTTTCTTATCTGTAAATAAATCTGTTTTACTTAATTCCATTTTATCTAATACTTCTTGTACTAATTCTGTTTTAGTAAAATATTCTTGTGTTTTATTTTTTCTATCTTTAGTTCTATCTATATTACTTTCAAAACAAAAAGACCTTACAAACTCTTTATATTGAGTTATCTCCATGTTATCATTTCCTCAATTCTATTTACATCATCACCAGTCAATCCAAAATAATCATAAACATCTTTATCACTCATTTTATTTTCCATTGGCAGTTTTGGTAACTTCCTTAATAGATTAACAGAATTCCAATTAGAATATCTAAAACATTCATTTAAATAATCAAATAATTTATTATTAATATTATTTAACACAATATCTTTATCTTCATTATCTTTCAAATTATAATAACACAAACTCTGTGATG
>Ga0209556_1001654_pt1 | contig 11694 bp, 9 predicted proteins | sample SaaInlV_150m_DNA_5_FD_184652 | JGI IMG/M metagenome (GOLD analysis project Ga0209556, IMG submission 184652) | Marine microbial communities from expanding oxygen minimum zones in the Saanich Inlet - SI037_S3LV_150m_DNA (SPAdes) (version 2) | ecosystem: Environmental > Aquatic > Marine >...
GGCTCACAATGGAAAATTGCAGTACGCATTCTCAAACACCACACCTTGATCCGCCAGTTGATCCAAATAGGGAGTAACAGCGAACCCTCCATAACTGCTGAGTACCTGAGGCTTAAGTTGATCGGCCTGAATCAACAGGATATTGGGATAGTTATGTGGCATAGCAAGTACTCGGTAGGTTCTGCCCTTTCGACCCGTAATAAACCAGTTAATTGGGGTTTGTGACAATAGTAAACTTAGGAAAATAGATCAACAAAGCGTTGATAGGCGAATTATCTTCGTTTGGCCGCTGGAAAAACATCAATGGCTTTGCCATTGACCCTTAACGCCCTGCTGATTAGATTGTATCGGCGTCTGCGGTATCTAGATCAATGCGGCTAAACCATACGGGGCTATAGAACAACTCGCTCAATCGGCAGTGATCTATGCCGTCTCAAAGCAAGTTTGAAGAATCTAAAACGATTTGTGTACTCTCAGCCCGAAGCCATAATCTACAAGGCCTGCCTGGTGAAGATAATCATCTGCGTAATACGCAAATAACCCTAAGGTGGAGCCTGATGGCTTGGGCTGAAAAACATACTCCAATTGGTAGTCAATCTGACGGCCAGTGGGTTTCAGATCGATATCAACACTGCGGGCATGTAGAACTTCGTCTTCATCATAGTAGTCATCATGCATTAAAGACATAGACCCGCCGTTAACTCGCAGCGGTTGGCTAACCGAAAGCTTAAGGCGATCCGCACCATCAAACACGCTTTTCGACTCAAGCCCAACGGCGAACGCGGAGCTAGTAAGCCTGGCGCTATTTAGACTGAGTAAATTATCGCTTGAAGCATCGCTTCTAGAAAATGCCTCAGTATAAGAAGCGGATACTTTCGAATCACGGTTAAGCTGATAACTTGACCCTAAAGTCACGCCCTGCGAATTCGAGCCATCCGCAAAATCCAGACCTCCGGCGCCTCCGGTTCCCAACACTCCGTTATCTTCTGTCAGGTAGGAAACGCTGACCTTGGTAGACAGTCGCGTATCGTCGCTGACGCGGCCTAAGGAGATAACCATGGCGTCTGTCTCAGGTGCGTAATCCCTATCTTCTGCTTCACTATCCAGGCTAGTGTTGGTAAGTGCGCCGCCGGCAATACTAAAACCTGAGGTGATTGGACGCTGAAAAAGTGCATAAACCCCGCCCTCAGCAAGTCCCATGACAGGATAAGCGCCTGTCTGAATCGTCTTATCTGTCATTAGCCCGAAGCTAAAACTCGTTGGAATTCCCAGTTGTTCGAGCGCTGATCCTTGACCGAAGTGCAGCGCCTCACCCTTGTCTCTTTGATAACTCATGCGCCACTCGATATCTGCCAGACTGGGATCTACTGCATTGTAATCTTGCGCCGAAAACGCGTAACTCAGGCCGCGGCCATTATCCATGACATAGTCATTACGGCCCTCGGTCGTTTTCACCCAGTTCCGAAGGATTCCCTGGTAACTCGGCGCATAAGTAGCGAGCGGAATCTGGAAGTCGCGGTCATATTCATCAAAAAAGGAAACACTCTGATTGGTTAAATTTGACAGCGCTGGGGAAACTCTAAGGCTGGAGGTCGCAAGGCTGTATTTTTTCTTTTTCTTTTTGAGATACTTTGCGCCAAGCGGACCGAGCGCCCTATCTGCGCGCACCATGCCCCAACCATAGATCGCGTCTACGCCGGGTTTACCTAAATCTTGTGCTGTGCGAAAAATAATGCTCGTGACCTTGGACGCATTTTTTTTCAAGGAAGGCCAGCGTCCCTGCAGCAAGGCTGCTACACCAGTAACTATGGGGGCAGCCATAGAGGTGCCCTGCATGTTGCTGTAACCCCCATTTGCGACCCCAGCGTATATCTCCATCCCTGGAGCCGCAACGGTAAAGTATTTGTACTTATTTCGCGCCAGACAAACTTGAGAGGTTACATTGCAAAAACCATTCTCGCCTGGGGTATTCGAAAAGTAGGCCAGCTCGAGATCTTTGTTGAGTGCTGCAACAAAAATTAAGTTTTTTAATTTATCTCTCGCCTGAAAATTATTTTGAAAAACCAGGTTACGGACATCTTTGTTGTCATTTCCCATAGCCCATACAGTTACAATATTTTTGTTTTGTTTTTCAGCGAACATCCGCATTTCACTGGCAAGTGGAGGCCAAGTCGGAGCTCCATAGCTATGATTAGTAACAGAGACCTTTTTGTAATCGCGAAAATAATCGATGATGTTTCCGCCATAGCAAGTTCGACAATCTTCCGGCAGGAACCCATCAGCATATCCGACGAACCCAGCGCTACCAAAAATGGAGTAGGACCAAATAGTCGCGCCCGGAGCGACCCCAACCATGCCGCCAGTACCCTTATCATTGGCGGCAATCGTTGTGGAAACATGAGTGCCATGATCACCAGGTCCACCGCCCAGGGCTGGATTAGGATGGGTATACATGGTGCATCGCCCAGAAAGCTCTGTATGAGAGCACAACGCGCCTTGGTCTAGTACCCCGACATTGACCCTACCGCGCATCCTACGATTGCGATGCAGCTCCTCTGTGACACCAATCGCCGCAAGATGCCATCCGTAAACACCGCCCGCTTGTACTGGGGAATAAGAAGGTGCAATCAGGACGGTTGCCATCGCAACTCCGACCAATGACGCTCGTATCGACATAAATCTTCTGCCCAATATTCCCAATGCCCTATTTGACCATCAATGAGGATGTGTTGTCACAAATACCTGCACGCTCGACAGCTTACTAGTTAACATGAGATGTTTTATGGCTTGGATTGGTCTTGGTAAATTCAAGGTAAGCATCAGTATCAATTTTTAAACAGTTGTTTTTATTGGACAATTTTCTTTATAGGAAAACTATTTTTATTGGACAACTCATTAATTTTAAAACAGAAACTGCAAACTTTTCTCTTCTCCCTATACTCCCTTAGCTGATGCGACTGGTCGTTTTCGACTCTTATCCAGCAGTCTCCAGCCTTAAACACCTGGCCCGCCGTCTTAAGAAGAATCAACACTGGGTTATCTGTAACGCCTGAACGCCTGAACGCCTGACCCAGGCTAACACTTTAATTCAATGCCAGAAAAACCTATTGGGGAACCCAAGCCCAACAAGCGAGGCAATATAAGCCCCCCCTCATTTAACAAAATGAACTTCAGCGCGCGTGCTTAAAAAGCGCTGAGAGCCTTGGGTGAATTATGTACAATCAAACATCTACTACTGCCGCGCTAGCACTGCAACGCGCAGCATAGTAACGGACTTTAAACAGCCTTGTGCAGCCGGGGAGGCGCAACAAGCGTGAACATACTAACTCGTTCTTTTATTGTTGCGCTCTTTTTCGGGTTAATCCTGGAAGAAGTTCAGTCAGCACCCGCCTTCCCTGGGATTACTCAAATAGTTCAACCTAACGGCGCAGTTGTGGCCGTACGATTTAAAGGCGATGAGTGGACTCATTGGGTTGAAACACTGGACGGCTTTTCAATCGCAAAAAGTGAATCTGATTATTGGCAATATGTTCGGTCATATGATGAGGCAACCCCTGTGCTTAGCGGTATCAGAGCAGACCACAGGCCTCCTGTAAGCCTGCAGCGCAGGATCAGACCGGCAACAAAACTACCCGGAGCCCTGCGCAACACTAATAGGCGAGCCCAAACCCCACTTAGGGTACCGGGTGGAGATTTCAAAGGTAGCGTGTTATTCATACTCGCTGAGTTCACTAATAGAAAAGGCAAGTACTCTCAGAGAAGTTTTGCAGATTTTATCAAAAATGATATCGCGCATTATTACAAAAAAGCATCTAACAACAAAGTAAAACTCACTCCTGCCAAAGAAACTCACGGCTCAAAAAATAACGGCGTCATAGGGTGGATCAACTTAGGTTACAGACACCCCAATACCCAAGGCGCTAACGCGCGAAATGGGATCCTAACGAGAAGGGCTATTATCAAGGCAGACCAATATATCGATTTTAAGGCTTATGATAAGAACGAGGATGGATACACCGACGCTGATGAACTGGCTGTAATCGTCATTGTCGCGGGGTATGAAGCCGCCACTACAGCAAAAACCCCAAGCGTGTGGGGTCATGCCAGTGATATTCCATCACCACCCAAACTTGATGGCGTTATTGTTGGCGCCGGGCGTGGAAACGTCATGGGTTATTCACAATTTGGTGAGATCCAAGTACATGGAACCGAACATCAAGCTACCATGGGTATCATGGTACACGAGATCGCCCATCATATATTTGGCCTTCCTGATCTTTACGATAGTGACTACTCCTCGGCGGGAATCGGTGCCTTTTGCGTGATGGCTGCTGGCACTTGGGGTATGGCGTCTACTGATGCCTACGCTGGTCAGACTCCAGTACTGCCAAGCGCCTGGGTACGACACACGATGGGTTGGGTCAAGACCAAAACCATCACAAGAGGTCGCCGGACTATTAGGGCCGCTGGAAGATCGACCTCTGGCGCGAGCACCGTCTACCAGAGTAACGGCACAGGGACCACCCAAGCGGGCGAATATTTCCTAGTCGAATACAGAAATTCGTCCGGCTACGATAAGGGCCTTTGGTCTGCTCTTGGTAATAATACCTTTGGTGGGATTGCCATCTGGCATGTGGATGAAAGCATGTCCAATAACACGGATGACACTCATCGACTGGTCGATCTTGAGGAGGCTGATGGTGATGACTCGGCGGGTTTAGTTACTAACCTCTGGTATTCGGGTAACGGCAGCGTGTTCAGCAAAACTGCCACTCCAGACAGTAAACGCTACGATGGAGTGGGTTCTGGAGTTTGTATAAAAAACTTTTCTGCGGCTGGTAAGAAATCGATCAAGGCAACCTGGGGTTGCTAGGCCTTCGCCCGGCTTTAATCTCGCATTATCAGGAATTTTAATTACTGCAGTTGTACTTTAAGTAAACACAATAAAGGTACAAACGGCGGCCTGGCCGCAGGGCTCTGGCTTTCTGCGCCCCCTCAATACACCGAACAATTTATGACTATTGTTAATAGCTTAAGTCCAATCTAGAACGCGCTTTACCTGCTCATTTTTGTCCTTGCACTGAAATGTTGTGTACTGATTCTATGTCACAGTTTTTATCAGATCAGAAACTTAAAAACACCTTTTCCCAACACAAATGGGTGAAACAAGCCAAGCCACTTTGCTCTACCCTGGTTAGCAATAATCTAACCATTCAAACGATTATTACCCCAACCCCAAGGAGCCCTAAACCGACTACTGCAGCTGCTCCTAGCAGGGCTATCATGCCTACGCGAAAGACAAACACAGCTATTAATGCTGTAACAACCAGCGCTACCGCAATCGGATCAAGAGTCATGAGATCTGGAACGGCTACGCGCAGCCCAAAGGCTTCAAATATTCCCACATCTTTGAACATCACATGCAGCGCAAACCATACCGCCAGATTAAGAATAACTCCAACAACAGCAGCGGTGATGGCAGCAAACGCTGCCGATAGCATTTGGCTTTGTCGAAGCTGTTCTACATAAGGTGCGCCCATAAAAATCCATAGGAAGCAAGGCACAAAAGTCACCCAGGTTGTTAACAAACCGCCTAGGACGCCGGCTACTAACGGTGTCAGACCGCCCGCATCCCGGAATGCCCCTAAGAACCCTACAAACTGAGTTACCATAATTAATGGGCCCGGCGTAGTTTCAGCGAGGCCAAGCCCGTCCAGCATCTCTCCTGGCTCAAGCCAGCCGTACGTTTCTACAGCCGCCTGTGCGACATAGGCCAACACGGCATAGGCACCGCCAAACGTTACGACTGCCATTTTCGAGAAAAATACTGATATATCGACAAATACATTACCCGGGCCGAGAAACAAGACTAGACCTATCACTGGCGTGGCCCAAAGCAGTAACAAAACGATACTGATACCCAGAACACGACTAGCCCCAGGCCGGGCGTGGTCGGGGACCGTCTCCCCGAGAATAGAGTTGCCGCGACCCGCTCCCCCTCCATCCGTCGCGATGGCACCTCCGCCTAGAAAACTCTGTGCGCCGAATCGGCCACTTAAGGCGCCAATCATGGCAGCAGCGATAATGATTACCGGAAAAGGTATATCAAAGAAAAAGATACCCATAAACGACAAGCCAGCCAATGTCGCCATCACGCTATTACGCAATGCCTTTTTACCAATCCTGACAACCGCCTGTAACACGATCGCCAGCACCGCCGCTTTTAGACCAAAGAACATGGCTGCGACGACATCCACCTCGCCATACAGGGCATAAATACAGCTCAGCACCATGACTGCCAACATGCCCGGAAGAATAAATAAAACACCGGCGACCAATCCGCCCCGCCGCTGGTGCATCAGCCATCCCAAATATATGGTCAGTTGTTGGGCTTCTGGCCCTGGTAGCAACATACAAAAATTCAGCGCGTGAAGGAAGCGGGCCTCCCCTATCCAACGTTTTTCTTCAACAACTATGCGGTGCATCACAGCGATCTGCCCAGCTGGGCCACCAAAACTTAACATCGCAACTCGTAACCAAACGACAGCCGCTTCGCGAAAACTCGGCCACGGCCGTCCATCAGCACCTATCGTTGGCGATTTTGGGGTCACTACATTAGACATCGTGTCGCAATACTCTTATTAGCATGTTCATTGGCTATTCGGAATAGACAGTGGCCACGCCAAATCCAAACCGGCATCCTCTAGGAAAAAATCAGAAAGCTGAGACCAGCACGATAAACACGCCAACACCGGCACAAACCGCGAGCAGAACTCTGCGACCCAGCAAAAAGAAGACCGCAAGCCCGACAATAACCCCAAAAATTCTAAAAGATAGAGGCGTTTGAGTTAACGGGCCTATTGGCAGAACAATCATCCGGGCGATAAGCCCCCCCAGCATCGCGTAAGAAACGCAGGTGACCCATTGAAAGACTGCACCCTCATGATTGATACGTGACGCGAACAAAACTCCTAAGCCACGCCAAAGATAAGTGGCGCCGATGGCACCCAATGTCACTAATCCGATATCGATAGCCTGCACATCAATCATGATATTTTTTCCGATCCTGACGCATTTTCCCTACGAGAAAAGCCAGCGTACCTCCAACCACTCCCGTTATCAGTAGATCCAGATCAGGCGCTATCAGATGAAAAAGCACGCCAAGCGGAGCGCCAATCAGCAACGCGGTAGATGCACTGAGACCTTGAGCGCCTGCCAACAAAATAGCAAAGAACAACGGATTCAGGAAAATCAGTCCGAGCGCAATTGGCCGTGGCAACAGACCAACCCCTAAGAACCCGATAGCAGTGCCCAGCAACCCCGAGGCCATACAAATAGATGCAAATACAATGTAATAACGCTGCCGCAATTCAGGTGAGATTGCTGGAAAACGCCTCAGTCCTGCAGCCCAGGAATTAATCGACAACATCTGAACCAGGACAAACATCCATCCAGGGTGCGTAGCGCTGGACCGTATCAGCGGGACAAAGGATACGACCATTGGCAAGAAACGTGCGTTGGCCAGAGCCACAGCCAGAATGACAAAAAAGGCTGAAGCGCCGGCCGCATGTAGTTCGACCAGAGTCAACTGCCCTGGCAACCCCCAAATCCCGGCGGTTGCAGCCAACGCCACTGTAAAGGGCAATCCACTTTCGTGAACCAGCGAGCCAAATCCCGTCATGCTCGCAAGTAAAGTCAATGCGGGAAAACCAATCGCGTCTTTAACAGCAAGGCGGGTAACCTCGCCAGATTGATTAAGCATAAATTCGGCTAAGGTTTAGGGGGGAACACTGGTTGGAGATTCTTATGGCAACCATTTTGTATCGAATGACCGGTTAAATTGGAGGGCTTGCTTTTAATTGGAGGATGCCTTTTTCAAACCTTCGTAAGTGTCTGATTTATGGCGGGCCGTGTAGGGTTCGAACCTGCGACCACCTGATTAAAAGTCATACGGTATCACTGTCTACAATTGCTTTTTAACACTGATTATCGTTCCGTCAATGATTCGTCAATGAAATGCTTTGTCCATTGTCTTACTCCCAACATCCCGCTAAAACTATAAACCTTTCTAGAATATTTCACCAAGTGAACTAACACTAATTTAGTTTAATTCCTTCCACATTAGGACAACGTCGCCAGTGTCTTCGGAACTGGGGAAATGGACATATGGCCTACGACCCACTTCGACGTAGCCATTTCTCTGATACGTTTTGAAAGCAACCTCATTTACCTCTTCCACCTGTAAAGCGATCCTATTTGTACCAGAATCCTTAGCTATACTTTCCGCTTTGCCTAAAAGTTGTCGGGCTAATCCTTTCCCTCGATATTGCGGCAATATGGCAATTGCCTGCAGCAACCAACATCCACTAGCTATTCTTTCAAGTTCTACACATGGTCGAAAACATTCTGGCACAGCATTAAGGTCAATATCTGGATAGGGGTCATCCACGGAAAACCCAAAAAATGCGCCTACAAATTTAGATTGAAATTCTGCTACCAGCCAGTTTTTAAAATAAGCATTGTAATTGGCATCGGTTCTAATTCTTTCTCTGCCATACTCAAAATAGGATTGCCCTTGCCCCACTTCTTGGCTCCAAAGGTAAGATGGCATCCTTCTACCCGCTATATCCCGAATTAGCGCCAGTTCTGTACAGTCGTATTCTGTTGCCGTTCTAAATTGTAGTGCATCGCCCATGAAACTTACCCAAGAGTGTATGTGTATTTCATTCCCAACATCCCGCTAACACTGTAAACCTTTCAGCCTTTTCTGCTATGGCAATCGACATTCTTATCTCCTACCGATGAGTAGATTCCTTGAAATCATGTCATCCATCTCATATAGGTCTTCCCGCAATTCGTGTCGGGACTTCGCCATGCATGTTAGTCATTTGATATTGACAGGCGTTTAATTTAGCCGCCGAATTTTGTTGAAGGCATGCCCGAATTGAGAGAATCTATCGTTTTGGAGGATTCCTTTCTCAAACCCTCGGAAGTGTCTGATTTATGGTGGGCGCTCCAGGGTTCGAGCCTGCGACCACCTGATTAAAACTCAGATAGGCTAGCCTCGACAATAATCGGATTGAAGGCGCTGCGGAACAGCGTCGCATCCATCTCGTCGGCGATCTGTTCGAGCCGCCCCTTGAGGACCGCGAGTGTTACCGGATCAATCATTTGTTTTCTCGAAAGCTTTGGAATCGTAGCCAGCACCCAGCGCCAGCATGTCGTTAGTGTTGAGCAATTCGTTGAGGCGGTCGAAATCCAGCATCTGCTCCCGAAATGGCAGCGTCGAGCCATGTTCGCTCAGGCTGGCCAGATAGGCCTGCGCAGTGTAAGCCATCACGCGCACCATACCGCCGGGAAATATAACCAATGAAAAACCTAAAGCTTCAAGCTCTGAAGCGGTTTTATGGGGCGTTTTACCGCCTTCAACCATATTTGCCAACAAAGGAATACGGCCGTTGAACTGCTTGGAGATGGCATGCATCTGGTCTTGTGTTTGCGGGGCCTCGATAAAAAGCACATCAGCACCGGCTTCCAGATAGTGCTCGGCGCGCTCGGTCGCAGAGGCAAAGCCTTCAGTGGCAATACTATCGGTACGTGCGATGATCAGCGTTTCGGTGCTACGGCGCGCGTCCAGTGCGGACTTTATCTTGCCCACCATTTCTCCAGTAGGCACCAGCGTCTTGCCAGCCAGGTGTCCACATCGCTTCGGCAAAGTTTGATCTTCTAACTGGATGGCCGCCGCGCCAATGTTTTCGAACAGGCGCACCGTGCGCATGACGTTAAGGGCGTTACCGAATCCGGTGTCGGCATCGACGATGATAGGAAGGCTGGAGCGTTCGGTAATCGCCGATAAAACATCTGCGACTTCACTCATGCTGACCAGGCCAATGTCTGGCTGCCCAAAGCGGGTATAGGCGATGGAAGCCCCGGAAAGATAGGCAGAGTGAAACCCAGCCTGTTCTACCAGCACCGCACCTAAGGCATCGAATATACCCGGCGCCACAACAATACCGTCGTCGGATAACTGTTTTTCAAGATTTAAGTGTTTGGTCATTGTTCAATACTCTTTATTCGCCGAGTGCGTCAGTTTCTTTTTTGAGGTGCAGAACCAACCCGCCATCATGCACCATGGCAAGATCGACCGAACAGGTGATGATCTCTCTTGGAGCAACTTTATGCCGGCCCGCGGCACGGGCAATAATCTTTTCTGCGAGTGTTGTGGACATGATGACTTAACGTTCCAAACAGGGTTTTCCGTTCAGGATTGCCTCGGCGGTTTCGGTTCCTTCATCATGGTCCGCACAATACCAGTATCTGCTGCGCGCCACCCGATAACCTGCCGCCCAATCAGGAATAGCCATTTGCTTTTGGCAGATACGACGCCTTGAGCGGGGCGCATCGTTGTCACAAACGCTATTTAAAAAAACGGGCAACACACGGCCTGAACTGATCTTGCTGGTTTTATGACCGATCGTGCTAACTGTCTAAAAACTTGTCAAAAATGTTTCTCATCAGCCTTGAAATATTGTTGTTAAAATCGTTGTAAGGCAGGCTACCGCAGAAAGTGATCGAACCAGTTGAGAACACCGCACCACCTGAAGGTGTATCAAAGTACAGCATGTCAGCACGAATCAGTTCCTCGTTCGGCACTCCTGGCCAGTTGGTGATATGAGTGAGTTGCTCTTCAGGAACCAGAACGAAAGTATCATTGTGATTCTCGGACGAAGCAATCACCACAGCGTTTTCTGGTGAGCCCAGGTAGCGGTCATAGCGGTCGAGTTCGAATCCAGCTGCGCCACCACCGCTGAAGCCGAAATCACCAATCAGTTCATCGGTTATGCCTTCGAACATCCAGCTGAAACGTTGATCGTAGCTGTCGGGAGTGCGGCGATAGTAGGAACCGAAAAACCGACCCTGAGACGAGAATCCTACACCCGCTAGGGCTTGCGGTGGTCGTCCGTTACGACGCCACAAGCCACCATATTGGCCATCAAAAGCGTTGTAGTACTCGCCGGGTTCCGCTGCCCAAGCCCGTATGCCACCTTCGGCTCTGCGGATTTCGATGAGCGAACTATTCTCGGGGTGGATCGCAACACGCCAATAAAACCCATTGCCGCCCAGATAGGCGAGGTGGCCGCCCTGGTCGCGGTACTGCTGCAACGCATCGAGTGTCTGGGCAGTGTGGTACTCGGGATGAGATCCTGTCGTCACCGCAGCATATCCACTCAGTACAGCCACACCTTCATCATGCAACTCCTTGTCGGTAATAATATCGTAGGCATAACCCTGATTTTCCAGCCAGGCTGTCAGGTGGCTATCGGCCTGAAAATGGCGCAATCCTGAACACTCGTTCGCGCCGAATGTGAGATAGCCAGGTCTCAGATTGAACAATGGCCGGCGATGGCTGGCATGACAGATGCCGCTGCGGTCCAGGTGAAAATTGTAGGTAGAGCACCCATAGTGTGGATACTCGGCGGGATTCCAGGGATAGGCGTTCCAGGCCTCGTTTTTGTCGAGCCAAGAAGGTTCGTAGTCAGGTCGGGCATGGTTACCATAGACCGTGTAGGTAAAGGTCGACACCAAGACGCATAATTGGGCAGTCCGTTTTCCGCGCGGCGGGCAGACAAACAGTGGGATCGTGTCATGCTGTTCTCCCTGCTCGAGTCGAATACCGTAGACCCCGGATTGGAG
>Ga0209556_1001656_pt1 | contig 11684 bp, 10 predicted proteins | sample SaaInlV_150m_DNA_5_FD_184652 | JGI IMG/M metagenome (GOLD analysis project Ga0209556, IMG submission 184652) | Marine microbial communities from expanding oxygen minimum zones in the Saanich Inlet - SI037_S3LV_150m_DNA (SPAdes) (version 2) | ecosystem: Environmental > Aquatic > Marine >...
CTTTTAAATTATGCCTAATGGCCAAAATAATCATCTTTCAAATAAATAGTTCAATAAAATAACTCATAATAAGATCATTCCCAACTGGCTGATCCATACCCAACCATTACAGCACCGCCTTGGATCTGCTTCATCTCATGGTTTATACCCGAAACCATTCCATTATTAAAATTCTTGTGAAACCCGGCTGAACCCGGTGCTGCACTCCATTCTACATCTCCATTTTGGTCCAATTTTGTAACGGCATATCCTGAAGCCATAAAATATCCACCATCTTCTGTCTGGTGAATCCAACCGTTTGAGTTGCCGATGTTATCATCGTATTTTTTTCGCCATTCTTCATTGCCCTCAGAGTCAGTTTTAATCAATGTCGCATATGGACTAGGATCAGAATAACATAACAATAGATAACCATAGTCAGATGTAAGAATTAAATCGAGCGCTTTCCTGGGGTTTGTGGTGTCATTTATCCAGTTTTTTTCCCACAGCTTATCTCCTTCGCTAGATATTTTGAGCAACGATATTCGAGTGGCTACATGATTTGGCTGCCATCCGTCAGGAGATAATGTAGTGGTTCCAAAGATAGCAAAATCATCATCTACATTAATAATAGCCCTAGGATTGTTTAAGTTTTCATATTCTACTTGCTCTAAGATCTCTCCTGAATAATAATCTAATAATTTAAATTTAGTTCCCATCCCGCCAATCACTGCGAGGTCTCCATACTCTGTCTCAATTAACTCACTATTATAATTCCAAAAAGAAAGATCAGGATAGTTTTGACTCCATGCAATATTACCATCTGTGTCCATCATAACAACATTCACACCTCGCCCATTAATTGGAGCAATAAAAACAAGATCACCTCTGGATGTCTCGATCAGAGATTTTGCAATATAATTATGCCAGACCTCTGAAGGGCTACCATCTCCAAAATTTATCTCTTTACGCCATTGCACCTGTCCCTCGCTATTTAGTTTTATAATATCTCCTGTATCCCAAGTATCACTGTAGATACCACCACTAGAAAAAATGCCATCAAAAATGCCATAGACCATATATCCGCCATCAGACAACAACGTAACAGACGAGCCTAAATCCCAAATCCCACCATGGATATAGTTTTTCCATAACAAATCGCCGTCATTATTGACAGCATAAACCATCATATCTGCGATATCTTTTGTGTTTTCGTATTCTTGGTCGCAAATCGGATCGAAGGAAAAAATATCATCTTTTATTTTTTCCCAGGAATACTCTACAGGACCGTTATTCCCTTCATAGGATAATGTAATTGAGCTGTCACCATCGAGATACAATTCCCCATCCGTGATATAGCTTCCATCTTGGGAGACAATTAAAAATGTATCTGCAGTGACTTCTGTTAATTCGTAAGAATCTTGAGCATAACAGCTCACTGTATCATCACATCCATCACCGAGATAATCAAAAAAAGCAATGCCATTTTCATCAAACGTTGCATATTGAATATCGGAACCGCCACAATCATTGTCATTGTAAAGATAGGTCCCAAAAAAGGTAGGGGCTTCAATTGGAATCTCACTGGATATTGGATCAGAAATATCATCAGAGCACGTGATGTGCAAAAAGATAATAGAAAACATTAAAACAATATTTTTCGTCATAGGATACGTTGAATTGTGTTAGTTTATTATGCTTAAAATTTAATACAAAGAACCTTTTAATAGGAAAAAATCATGACACTGAAAAACGTTATTTTTCTAATATTATTTCTAATTACTTTTTCATGCAGTGATAAAAATGAGTCGGCAGATGATTCATCTTATTCTGTATGGACGCAAGTTGGCAATGGATTGAGTGCCGATGTTACCAAGAATGTATTAACCGAATTTGTTGGGTCAACAAATTGCCCTGTCTGCCCCGCCTCCGATAGTCTCCTGTTGAGTTATTTTAACGATGGACATGAAAATTATGTTGGAGCCGAAATAACCCAAAATTGGTTTCTGCTGAATTATCATACTTATTCTCCATCTCGTGGTGATCCTATGTATGAATTTCTTCGCGGGGAATCTGAAGAAGATGATTATTGCTATGTCCGGTTTGGAGATGGCTATGGAACGGGCGCCTGGTATAATGTAGGTGGTGTGCCCACGGTATACACCAACGGCTTGAATAGTTTCATAAATCCGGGCATGGCTATTACACCTATGGCGGAAAGCACACCCATCCAAATGAGCCTAAGTGGAACTGAATTTGATGGAGCGAATATATCAGTTAAACTATCAATTAAAACAAGTACCGATTTATCAGCCAATGATTCTCTTTGTTTATTTATTGCCGCGAAAATTGATGATGTAGATTATGAAGGGTACAACAATGAGAAACACCACCAGGATGTATTTCTAGGCTGGATAAATGAAGGGTTTAATGGAGAATTATTAACACTTGGACATGAAGAAGTTGTAAAAAATTATGCTTTTGAAATGGCAAGTAATTGGCCACAGAATGATTATGAAACGTCGTGGTCGGAAGTAGAATATGATTTAGCGAATTTGGCTGTGGTTGCTTTTATTCAAAATAAATATACACGAGAAATTTTACAAGTGGTTGGAACAGATTAAATTATAATTTTGGAATAGATTTACTTTTCACCACCACCTAAACAATTGTTCCAATCAATTCATATTCGTTGACACTTTCAATCTTTACATTTACAAAGGTGCCTTTTTCGGCCCTGCCTTGGATATGTACAATATTATCAATTTCCGGTGAATCATATTCTGTTCGCCCTACACTAACATCTTCACCCGTAGTATCAACTAATACTGTTAATGTTTTCCCCACAAATGATTCATTACGTTCAAGACTGATCTCATGCTGAATTTCTTGGATTAAGTTTTTTCTATCATCTTTCACTTGTCTAGGAATATTATCATCCAAGCCTGCTGCACCCGTCCCTTCTTCTTCTGAATAGGTAAAAAGTCCGAGACGGTCAAATTTTATTTCTTCTACAAAATCTCGAAGTGAATCAAAATCGTCTTGAGTTTCGCCAGGATATCCAACAATCAAAGTGGTACGAATTGCAATACCAGGAATCGCTTCTCTGAGTCGATGAATCCTATCTCGAATTCCATCTTGCCCCAATCCCCGTCTCATTGATTTCAATATCGAATCTGCAGCGTGTTGAATAGGCATATCAAGATAGTTAACGACTTTATCGCAATTCGCCATGGCGGTAATTATTCTTTGCGATAAATGAGCTGGATGAGCATAATGAATTCGAATCCACTCTAAATTATCGATCGTGTTTAATTCTCGAAGTAAATCACTTAAATAAACTTTTGTTTCCAGGTCCCAACCGTAAGATGTGGAATCCTGAGCAATCACTAATAATTCTTTTGTACCATTCTTAACCAATCGTTCGGCTTCATCCATAATTGCTGGAATCGTTCTACTTTTTTGGAGTCCACGCATAAGGGGAATACTGCAGAAAGAGCAGCCATTATCACAGCCTTCTGCAATCTTTAAATATGCGTAATGATTGGGGGTCATGAGAGAACGGAAAAATAATGGATCATCTTTTGCATATTCTTTTCCTGTGAGAAAAGACACAATTTGTCGATGATCGTTACTGCCAAAAATCCGATCTACTTCAGGAATCTCTTTTTTCAATTCTTCCGGGTACCGCTCAGATAAACAGCCCATCACAACCAATTCTTTCAATTTTCCAGTTTTTTTCAATTCAGCGGCTTGAAGTATAGTATCCACCGATTCTTCTCGGGCAATGTCCAAGAATCCGCAGGTGTTCACGACGATTGTATCTGCTTCTTCCGGGTTATCGGTTAAAGATACTTCAGTTTGATTTAATCCACCGAGCAGGATTTCTGAATCAACAAGATTTTTTGCACAGCCAAGGCTGATAAGGTTTAATGTTTTATTTTTGTTCATAATAAGGACGGGAATTTAAAGGATAACTGAGATTGTGATATAGGATGTTTTAGAATTCAATTTTAAAAAAAACTAATAGAAATTTGGTTAGAGTTCTTTATCATTATTTAACATTTTGTTCCAGACCCAACAACCCATCCACATAGGCATTAGGATCGAAGTGTTCTAAATCATACAAATCTTCCCCAATTCCAATAAACTCAACTGGAATTCCCAATTCTTGGAATAATGGAAATACGATTCCACCTCGTGCTGTTCCATCCAATTTTGTAAGTATAGCTCCATCCAATTTCACATGTTTCCCAAATTCTTTTGCCTGGATTATAGAGTTCTGCCCCAAACTAGCATCCATTACAATTAATGATCGTAAGGTAAATTCTGGAAATCTATTCTCTACAACTCGGTACATTTTTGCCAATTCTGCCATGAGATTCGAATAGGTATGTAGCCTGCCAGCTGTATCTACAATCACAACATCACTTTTATTGGCCCTTGCCGATTCCAATCCATCAAATAGAACAGATGTGGGTTCGGCTGTTTTTTCGTTACAAACTAAATTGCATCCAACTCTATTTCCCCAAATTTTTAATTGGTCAACTGCCGCGGCGCGATAAGTATCTGCTGCAATCAATGTTACAGTCTGTCCCATCTTTTTATATAAATGGGCTAATTTTGCAGCCGTTGTTGTTTTTCCTGTTCCGTTCACGCCCACCACCAATAATATAGTTGGATTTTCGAAAGGAGTTGGATTGAACTTCCCCGGGAGGAGATTGACTAAATGCTCATTTACTTTTTGAATAAAATCAGATTTAGAATGACGTTCAACGACGTCTAAAATAGATTCCACTGTTATATACCCTAAATCAGCACTCAATAATTGTTCTTCTAAGGTTTCGAGTGATTCAGGCGTTACACGTTTTCCGGCTAATTTATTAAACGCATCAGCAATGGAAGATCGAGATCGTGAAAGCGCTTTAAAAAGTTTGCTTAACACGATTGGTTTTAATGGCTGTATAAAATTGTTTTAAATACATGATTCCGCTAATGACAAGCAATCCGGTGGCAACATAGAGAGAACCCATTTTTAACCAAGGTAAGGATTGAAAATCAAAAATATGAAGAAAAACACCCAAGGTTGTAAGGCCAGTTGCCCATTTTCCGTACCAATTTGCCTGAAGAAGCATATAGTCATAATTCATGCAATAAAGAGACAATCCAGCAATGAGAGTATGTCGTCCAAGGTAGAAGGCAAAAAACCAAACTGGAAATTGACCTGACAAGACTAAATAAAGAACAATAGATATAATAACTACAAAATCCGCCAAAGGATCTAACCATTTTCCAAGATGTGTTACTTCATGAGCGAGTCGTGCAAAATAACCATCTAAGGCATCTGATAAGACCGCTAATAAAATAAGGATGCCCGTTAACCATTCCCATTCTGGTGTTGCCATAGTATATATTATGGGTATCGCCGACAAAGCACGCAGCATGCTAATTAGGTTTGCCAAGGTTAAAACCCGGCTCGGATCATTAATAATTCGATCTTTAAGATTTGGTTTTTTCTGTTTTTCCAATTTTTGTAACTATTTTTTCTTTTGCATCCAAATCTATAATTTGGTCACAAGTTGATTGAATAAAATGAATATCGTGGGAAACGATCATAAAATGAATTTTCACCATGGATTCCCGTAAAAATGATCGCAAAATTACACGTTGATTCCACCCAAGTCCAAAGGTGGGTTCGTCCAATATAAGTAAATCAAATTTACAATGAGTTAATAGGACAATAACGATGGTTCTGAGAACAGCCCATGGAAGATCAACTCCTTTTAGAGATGATACTGTTTCCCATTGAAAACCAAATCGCGCAATTCGCTTTTGAAATGTGTGGGTTAAATTTTCATCAAATAATTTATTTTCAATTAATTGGTCTAAAAATTCGCTGGGTGTTTTTAGCTGAATTAAATGTTCTGGGAATTGATCTGCATATCCAATTCTAAGATTAGTTTTTCCATCAATGGATACATCCACATGTCCTTTTTGTGGACTTAAATAACCAAAACATAATCCAGAAAATGTTGTTTTTCCAGACCCATTTCCACCTAATAATCCTATACATCGGGATTGAGTTATATTTATGTCGAAATTAGAATAAATGGGTCTGGAATTTTCATATTCAAAATGAACATCTCTAAAATTCAAAGATAAATGACCTTTAGGAATTTGGATAGGTTCATATTGTGGCAATATTATATTTTTAATATGTTCAAAGGAATCCAATTCTAAATGCCAATTTAAACCACCTAATAACAAATCTTCTTTTTCAGAACTCGCCCATACCACAATTGAGCCTGTTTCTCTTGTCCATTTTTTCAACCTTTCCATTGCGATTAGTTTATTTTCAGAAGATAAAAATGATAATCCATCATCAATAATTAATACAGTTGGATTAGATTGAATGGCCGTCGTCAAATTCAATAATTCTTTCTCGCCGCCAGATAATAAACCTGGATTCGTATTGCGACTTACACTTTTTGGAAGTTGCGAAAAACCATCTTCAATAATTGACTGTAATTCAATTGGCGGTAATCCTTTACATTCCCCTGCAAAGGCCAATTCACCATTAATCGTTCTGCCAATAATTTGATGATCTGGATTTTGATAAATTCTATAAAATGAATAATTCGATGTATCAATCTTGACGCTAAAATTATGAGAATGAGATGGACATTTTCCTTGAAAATAAGATAGCAATATACTTTTCCCTACACCACTATCTCCATAAATCAAATTGATTCCAGTGGAAAAAGTAACTTCCTTCCTATCTTGATTAAACTTGTCAAAATAAATTGAGAAATTCAATTTAATCACGAATCAAACTCCGAATAATTCTTGTTGATGAACCTAAGTTTTGATGAATGACGTTCGTTGCAGCAAAACTACTATTAAGAAAATAATCGTTATTTTCGATTAATTTTTCCAATATTAATCGAAATTCATCCCCGTTGTTAATAGTAAATCCACCACCATTATTCAAGAGTTCTTCCGCTTCGTGAGCATGGTGATATCTTGGACCAAATATCACCGGTAAACGTGCTATAGCCGGTTCCATCACATTGTGGATTCCTGTAGAAAACCCACCACCAATATATGCAATTTGACCTTGCCAGTATAATTTAGATAAAACACCAACTACGCCGACAATTACAACTGGATCATCTGATAATATTAATAATTTCTTTTTTTTATGGACAGGGACGACAATTCCCAAATCAGAAAATGCTTTTTGAATTCGCGCAATTTCAGACTCCGAAGGTTCGTGGGGTGCATATAAAATTTTATATTCGGGATGTTCATGGATGATGTCCGCTAAAATCGGTATGAGAAAAGCATCATCTTCTGAATGAGCACTTCCAATAATTATTCTTTTTTCTCGTGACAAAACAGATTGTTGATGTTCTTGGGTAAACTCATCTACAGTTTTCATAACCATATCATATCTAGGGTTTCCCAAAGCGCGTAAAATAGGTCTTTTTGAATCTCCAATAATAGATTGCATTCGAATGTAATCTTTTGTGGAGACGGTATATATTGTGGACATTGCTCGATAGACAGATTGATAAAAAGATGAAAATCCGAATTTGATTTTTAACGATCCATCTATCACTCTTGCTGCAAATATATTGGTGTGTACTTTCCTTTTATCAGCGATCCAAACCATATTGGGCCAAATGTCATAAGATGCAAAAATTATCTTTTTCGGATTTATAATTTTAAGTGCATTTCGAACGGTCCATGGAAAATCAAATGGCATATAAATCCGTAAATCAATGGCACTACTTTTTGCATTTTCGAATCCAGATGGTGATGAAAAGCTAATCACAGCAAGCGAATCTGGCTCCACTTCTTTCAATCCTTCAAGAACAGGCTTCACTTGATAAAACTCCCCAAGACTTGCTGCATGAAACCAGTATATTTCGCGAGTTGAATTATGTGACTTCATGAAGTACTTTAACTGGCTCATAGATTGAAAACGCCCACGGATCCCTTTCTGTAATTTTGCATTAAAAAGACAAAATATGCATCCAACCAAAAAGAAAACTAAATAAAAAATATTGTAAATAAAAAACCAAATAAGTTTCATTTTTATTTACCGATTAAACTGTGTAAAACTTCAGGAACAGATATGGATTCCATACATATTTGAGTTTTACGATAACATGGTCGTTTTCCATTTTGGGAACAAGGACGACACCAAATATTTTTTTCTAAATGAACTGATTTTTTTAAATGAACGCCGGCACCCGTTTGGGTTGAAGTTGGTCCTAAAATCATTGTAACGGGAATATTTAATGCTTCAGCCGCATGGGTTAAGCCAGTATCGCTCCCAATAACATGAGAAGAATTAGAGAGAATAGCTAATGCTTGACGCAGGGATGTTTTTCCAGCAAGGTTCACAACAGTCGATTCTTTTTTAGCGATTTCGAAACAAATCTTATCTTTTTTTCCTCCCAATAGTGCAACCGGTTTTCCGAGTTGTTTAATTAAATCATTATACTTGTCAGCTGACCATTGTTTCTGTTCCCATGCCGCCCCTGGTATTATGACTAAATAATCATCATAATTTATAAACTCTCGAGCCATTTTTTTTTCATGATTCGTAACAATTAGAGATGTATTGGGAATCTCATCACCTTCTTGCCATATATCACCCAAAAAGGTATGATACATTTTCATTGTTGAAAAGTCATCAGAAAATTGATTAATATGAAATTGAAATAGAATGAACCTATTCCATCTTGGCTTTTTTAATTGAAAAATGTGTGTATTCGCTCGGAGGGTAATAAAATTTGACCGAAGGGAATTATGAAGATCAAAAATAATAGTAAAATTTTGTTTTCTTATATAATCTGAGAATCTCCATAAATCAATAATCGATTTGTTTTTTCCCAGAAGAATTAGTCTGTCTATGTCCGGATGAAATTCTAAAATTGGTGCAAAATCATCTAATGTTAAAAAATGAATTTGAGCATTTGGAAATTTCTTTCGGATAGTTCGAAGTGGAGATGTAGCCAAAATAATATCCCCGATTGAACTAAATCGGATGATCAGAATTTTCTGATCAAATGGCATGGATTTATTTAACCCGAAGTGCGTTAAAGGCGACGAGATCCGACAGAGACTTTTTCACAGGTGAATCCGGGTAAAAAGAGATAGCATTCAAGGCATTATTTGAAAAATCATCTAACTTTTTCCGAGCATAATCAAATCCGCCAGATTCATCAACCATTCCTCGAATATCTAACAATATTTTTCTCGTTTTCTTTTTAACACCTAATAATTTTTTCAATTGACGATTTTCGGTTTTAGTCATGTTAGAATATGAGAATATTAACGGCAAGGTCATCATATTCTTTTTCACATCTATTCCACTATTTTTTCCGGTATCACTTTCTTTACCCAATAAATCAAAAAGGTCATCTTTTATTTGGAATGCCATTCCCAAATTATCTCCAAAACCAAAAGTCGCTTTTCTGTCTTTGGCCGTTTTTGTTGTTGTAATCGCACCGAGTTCGCAACTTGTTGCTATAAGAGAAGCAGTCTTTTGATTAATCATATCAAAATAAATTTCTTCTGTCATAGATTTGGTAATACTCTTTTCAATTTGAAGAATTTCTCCCGCACTTAATTTTTCAGCAGTATTAGAAATTTGTTCTAAAGCATCAAAATCTTTAATACCAATCATGTTAATCAGTGCTTTACTTAAAATAAAATCTCCCATTAAAACAGATATTTTATTTTTCCAAACTTGATTGATTGATGGCTTCCCACGTCGCATCGTTGCATCGTCAACAACATCATCATGAATTAATGTTGCTATATGTAAAAGTTCCATCATTGCGGCAGCACGATAACTATTCAGCGTAGGTTCTCCGCAAAGACGTGCCGATAGAATAGTTAAAATTGGACGGATTTTTTTGCCACGATTCCGAATCATATATTTAGAGATGGAATTGATAAGGCGAACTTCAGATTTTAAAGCATTTTCAAATTCCTCTTGAAAAATCTTAATGTCGTCTAAAATGGGTGCTGTAATCTGTTTAAGTGTAATCAAATCTTTATGCATAGTGATGGAGAATTTATCAAAGGTTATTAACTGGATTCAATTATGATTTCTCTCTATTCACAAGCCAAGAAACGCCAATACTTAACTCATAAAGTAAAATAAGCGGGAATGCCATAATGAGCATAGAGACAGGATCTGGTGGCGTAATGAATGAGGATAAAATCATAATAACTACTATGGAGTGTCGACGGTAATGTCTCATAAAAGGAGGTGTTAATAATCCAATTGCCGAAAGAAGCAGAGAAACAACAGGTAATTGAAAAATCAATCCAGCCCCCAACATAAGCCATGTTAGAAAGCTGAAATAATATTGAATTGAAAAATTATTCTCAACGTGCCCCGAACCTATTCCACTGAAAAATTCCAATGAAAATGGAATTAAAATATAATACCCGAAAGAAACACCAATGATGAAAGAGGTGAATGAAAAGAAAACGACAGGGAGTGCATATTTTTTTTCATTAATCTTAAGGCCCGGAGCAACAAATTTCCAAAATTGATAAATAAAGACTGGCAACGCTATAATGAATCCAGAAATGAATGAAATAAACCACTTGATTAAAAACATCCCTTGAACAGATAAGACCTGAAGAGAAATCGGGTTTGTCGTATTTTTTGTGGGATAAAGTAGGAGATTTAATATTTCGTCAATGTATCCAAAGGAGATTGCGGACCCGATAACAATAGCTCCCAAAACTTTAACCAATCGCCACCGTAACTCTTCCAAATGTTCCAAGAATCCCATTTCTTTGGGTTTTTCAGGATTCATTTATAGATTGTCCTAATAATAGTTGTGCCATTATAATTGGCGCGGATTTGATGGAATCTAAAGTTTGAGTCGCGCTGTTTAAAAAAGTTCTTTTTTCAGGTGTCCAAAATTCATCTTCTAATTGTTCGCGAATTAAATCTGAAACTCTATTCCGATATCGGCTCAATCGTCGCAAATCTAACATACCTTTTGTATCCATTAAGTTTAAATGTTCCTTAATCCCCAAAAATAATTCTACAATACCTTTCCCCTGGGTTGCTACTGTGTTATAAACAGGTGGTTCAATTTTTCCATGAGCTGAAAAATTATGAAGAATATTTTTTAATAGAGTTGCCAATCGATTCGCACCTTCACGATCAGATTTATTTATAACGAATAGATCTGCAATTTCTATCAACCCTGCTTTCATAAGCTGAATTTCATCACCCGATTCAGGGACTAAAACAACAACAGTTATATCTGCCGTTTTAGCTACATCATACTCCCCTTGTCCCACACCAACCGTTTCATATAAAATATAATCTTTACCGCTCGCTGCTAACACATCTCCAACTTCCTGAGCCCTTCGAGCGAGCCCTCCTAAATCACCATGATTTCCCATACTTCGAATAAAAACACGATCATCCCATAAATATTTATTCATACGAACACGATCGCCGAGGAGTGCTCCACCGGAAAATGGGCTTGTTGGGTCAACTGCAATAACACCAACCGATTTTTTATTTAAAAGACAAATTTCAATTAATTCATTGGTCAATGTACTTTTGCCAGCGCCAGGTGGTCCTGTAATTCCTATTCGAATCGATGATGCGGAATGGTTATGAAGATCATGAAAAAAAGAATCAGGAACGTGGA
>Ga0209556_1001705_pt1 | contig 11475 bp, 7 predicted proteins | sample SaaInlV_150m_DNA_5_FD_184652 | JGI IMG/M metagenome (GOLD analysis project Ga0209556, IMG submission 184652) | Marine microbial communities from expanding oxygen minimum zones in the Saanich Inlet - SI037_S3LV_150m_DNA (SPAdes) (version 2) | ecosystem: Environmental > Aquatic > Marine >...
TAAAAAGTTTTTCAAATTTTAACCCTAAACCCTAAACCCTAAACCCTAAAGGCGATTTTTTTGTATTCTAAATCTCACTATAATCGTGAGCATATTTTGAATTTAAGTAGAATTTATATATAAATATAATATTGACATATCATGGAAAATAATAGTTACTTGACGATTATTGATGAAATATTACCTAGAATGTTAGGTTTGATTGATCGTGATAGAGATTCTAAAACATATGGATGTTGTGATAGAAACTTTTGGATGTATAAAATTACTGACTTTAGTTCTGGAATTATACAACAATGTAGCTTGACCTTATCATTGTTATATTCTAATTCGGATTGTTTTGAGACTGGTTATTTATATTTAAGGCGCGAACATAAAGATTATTATAAAGATATAGCGATTGCAGTAAATCGATGGACTCTAAAAACAGTAAATCACGGATCATTAGATGAGTATTATTTTAATGAAAAATCATTCCCAGCTACTGTTTTCACTGCATACGCACTTTTAAAGTCAAGCATAATCCTGGATGATCAGTATGTTTTAAAATCAGATAAACTTAATAAAATAGCAAATTTTTTATGTAAGAAAAAACCATCTTTGGCGGCAAATCAAGATGTAGCTGCAGCTGCATATTTATGGTTGTATTATAATAAGATTAACAAATCCGATAAATATTTGATTCAGATAAATAATTTGTTGAATAGAGAAGAATTTGGTGGCGAGTTTAATGAATATATGGGTTTTGATTTTGGGTATGCAACAGTTACAGTTAATTATCTTTCATATATGCTTGATGATGGTTTTTCTGATGCTACAAAATATATAAAAAAACTTTCTAATGTTATTTGTTGTACAGCAACATCATCTCCAGTTGTTTCTGGAAATATATTTTCAAGAAATACATCGTATTATCTTCCGTACGCTATTGAAAAAATAATTAGTCTGTATCCAGAGAAAAGTAAAAAATTAAAAAATTTATCATTTTCAAGTGTTATGTCTATATTGGACGATAGATATATGATGCATTACTTTACCCCTTCTATTGCATATTCTGCATTTACTAAAAAAGATACTGGTATTTATGATGAGAATAGCAAAGATATGGAAAGTGTAAGTATAATAAACCAAGGTGGTGTTGTATGTATTACATATGAACAAATAACGTTTATTATTAGTTTAATTAAATCGGGTGTATTTTCAGTATCATCTGGTAAGAATCACTATTGTAATAATGGATATAGGCTGATTAACAATGGAAATATATATAGTTCTAGCAATATAACCTCTAATTTAAGTGAAAATCCAGTAATCTCAAGGGATGGTGATGTGATTACAATAACTACGTATGGAGTATTTTCTAAATACAAAACCCTTTATCCATCCCCATTTAAGACTGTGATTTTAAGGTTAATATCAATATTTGGATCTTATTTAAATTTGTTATTCAAAAGAATTTTAATTACAACACCGCAAATATTGAACGAATCATATTTTACAAGAAAAGTTGTTGTTGATCTAAAACAGGACTCTGTTGTTGTAAAAGATTTATTTGATATTCCGAAAAATAGTACATTACATATGTCTCCAAATTTTTCTTCTAGACTCGTTCCAAGTGCTAAATTTTATCAAGAGTCCGATTTATCAGAAAATACAGTAGAATTAGATTTACATACATCAAATATTGTTACAGAAATATCTTTAATAGGCGGTAATATAAGTACAGTATATAATACTAAACACACAAAGCAACCAAAAGACTAGCTTGTCAGGCTTTTAAGATCAGTGAGACATGCTATCAATATGAACCAAAGTTTCGAGCGGGAACGGGCTTATTAACGGCGGTAAGATATGAGTCAGCTACGGTATGGTTAATATGTTAGTAGTATTGAATACTTTGGATAAAATAAGAGCCTTAAAATTTAAAAATATTAATAAAAAATATGTTTAATCAGTATCTTAAAAATCACTGGGTTTACGTATATAACTATATGCAAAATTTTTACAAAAGAGCCACAAGGTTATCTTGATCCAGGAAGGTATTATGAATAATTTTATTAATTTGTCTTGCAGTAAGTTAAATTCCTTAGTTAGTGAAGATGATAGCTATTTGAAACCTGCATCATTAGTAAAAAATCCAAATCCAGAAATGCCCTTGATAGATGCTATTTGCACGAGAAGGACAGCACGTACATATAGTAAAAAGCTAGTTCCATACGATGTTTTTTCATGGATTGTTAAAATGTCATTGAACGCATCTTCGGCATGTAATGAGCAAAACTGGAAAATAATTTGTATCGATGATCGTAAAATAATTGATGAACTTTATCATAGGGGAAGTGCATCATTCTTAAAGAAAACCAATCAATGTTTTTTTGTTTGTTATAACAATGAAAGTGATAATACAGAGTGGGATGATGATGTGCAAAGTGGAGCAGCATTCGTAAGCACCTTTTCTTTAATTGCACATACTGTCGGTGTAGGGACTTGCTGGGTAGGGCATCTTCCTAATAGATCTGAAATTAAAAGAATGTTTAGCATGCATAGTAATTACAAACCTATTGCATTAGTTTCGTATGGTTATTATTCATCAGGAGTAAAAATGAAACCTCGAAAACGATCATCACAAGATGTGATATTTATGAACAGTTTTGATTCAAGTAGTCTTAATTTTAGAGATAAGAAAAAAATAAGGTTTAGGCATTTTTTAAGGTATGTATATTATAAGACACCATTTTTTATAAGAAAGTATTTAAAAAAATATACAACTAAGTATGAAAAAAAATTCTATTATGAGTCTTTTGATTAAAAGACTTAAATATGCATATTTAATTTAGGATAGCAAGTGATACAGAATTGCAATTGTAAATAAAAAATAAGAAAGTACATGAACATAATAATTTAATATGCTTACGGAAAGTCATTTAAACAAAATTACGTATTTTAAAATTGAGCATGCATTTTATTTTGGACTTTTTTTAGTCTCTTTATTGTGTGTTTTTCTTTTTTTCCCTGTTGAAAGATCAATAGCCAATTCACATGATTACCTTGATCACTGGTTTTCATTCTATTCAATTTGGGGGAGGATTCCAGAGTCGTCTTTTGATTTAAACTTTATGATTAAAGAATTGGACGGACACCCATTGAATGCGTTGGCTTTTAGTGAGTTTAATTTTTCGGAATTAATGTACAGGTTGTTTCCACCAATATTAGCGCATTCAGTTATTGCTAGCTTTATTTCAATAGTGGCCTTTATAGGTGTTTTTCTTCTTTTAAAAGATTATTTTATTGATAAGCGAACTATAGCTTTTGTCGTGCTTATTTTTGCGTTATCATTATTTTTTTCTTTTCTACCACATAAAACTATTAGAGTTCTAGGTTCGGCTGGTGTTCCACTATTCATTTGGGCTATTTTTAATATAATAAACAATAAAAAGCAATTTTTTAGTTTTATTTTAATATCTTTATCGCCATTTTTTGTTTATTTACCATATGGAGGCCTGACGAACCTTATTGTAATTTTTTTATTGTGGGCATGGCTTTTTTTTACGAAACACAATTCAGCAAAAAAGATATTTTTTCTTATGATGTCCTTGGTGCTTACATATGTAGTTGTTGCGTATAGGTCGATATATCATTTATTCTTTTCAGAGTATGAGTATGATTCCACTAGAAATTATAGAATATATTCAGATTTATCCAGCTTTGACTTAAGCAACTTTCTTTCTGAGTGGGGTTACAATTTATTGTACGTACCTGGTCAACACCATACTACTGGAATAAATAATAACATAATGATCTTTATATGGATAATAATATCAATGGCAATTTTAGTATCGTTAGTGCATATATTTATTCAGAATAATAAAGACTATGTAAAAGATATTAAGATAACTTTTTTATTGTTTATTTTCGTATCTATTGCATCGGCACTTAAAATATTTGATTTAAATTATCAATTATTGCACTCACTTATTGGAATTCCATTACAGTTGCAACGTATAGATGTATTATCTTTAACATTTATAACAATTATGTGTGCTATATCATTTAAAAGTCTTTTGATGATTGATAATAGAAAAATACATATCTTTGTGATGATAATTTTATTATTTTTACCTGTAATTTCATTATCTTATGCATATGGATTACGGCATCAAATACAGGAAACATTTGACATTGATGGTTTTTCAGATTTTAGAACTTATTTTTCTTCATCAGATTTAGAGAAAAAATATTCTATCAAAAATACAAATATTTCAGATGGAAGGCACAGAAATTTAGAGTTTACTAGAATTGTAGATTATTTTGAAATTGATGCTTTTGATAAGATAAAAAATGATCTTTTAGATAAAAAAATTATGATGAATTTTTCTGAGTATGGGACATTGAGCATTGGAATATCTCCAAGTGTTGCCTGGTATCATGGCTTTAGAGCATTTGACGGTAGGTTTTATGATGCATCCATGAAAAAAGTATTAAAAGTGAAAAAAATATATGCATCAGAATATAAAAAAGACAGTATAAATATTGATAATTTAATGAAGTCTCGATCATATATTTCTAAACATAGTTTGGAAAAAGATGGCTCTATATCGCCAGGTATTGATATTGACTTTTTTACAAAGATGAACGGAAAGGTTATATTTTCACTTTATCCACTTAAGAATTCTAATGAATTAGGTGTTGAATTATTTGGTACATATAAAGGTACAGTCGATTCAATATATGTGTATATTGTGAATACAAATAAATCCACGGAAATCTCTTATTAAAATACTAATAATAGAAAATTTAATGGATTTTTTGACAAGTATATAACGTCTTTATTTTTATATTAATCTTAAATTGAAGCCAAACTATTTAACTAGGTTTAGTTCTTGTATGATTCAATAAGTTTATTGTTTAGAGGTTATGTAATTGGTCACTCTAAATTGTTTATTTTAAACAAGGCTGCATTAATAAAATTGAAAAATTTTACGATTAAAGAGTGGGTAAAAGAATGAAATCTAGTAAATATATATTAGAAACTTATTGCTATTTTAAGATAATGATTTGTTATTTTTTGAAAGAATGTTAATGGCATTTTGAAACTGCCATGCTGATAAAATTTTACTAGACTTGAAAGGCATTACTGAGAGTCAGTATAAGATTTTTTAATATAATTAGAGTGGTTTTTAAATTTTTATGGGGTTATGAATAAATATAGCAAAAGAAAGCAGCTAATAAAAGAACAAGCTGACCGATTGGCGAAAAATAGAAACAGTTGGATTAAGAAGAATAGCTATTTTTATAAAAGTGACTATTCTTATATGCAGTTTTTGGTTGGAGATGATAAGCGCATTCTAGAGTTAGGGTGTGGAACGGGACAATTATTAAATGCACTTGAACCATTGCATGGTGTAGGTGTGGATTTGAGTGAGGGTATGATTGGAGTAGCGCAAGAGGACTTTCCTCATCTGAAATTTATCCAAGGTGATTTAGAGGATAAAAATTTAATATCCTCTTTAAAAGGTCCATTTGACGTCATTATCTTATCTGATACAATCGGATACTTAAATGATTGTGAAGAGACATTTTCTAGTTTGCACTCTCTGTGTACACCAGATACTCGTTTGATCATTTCTTATTATTCATGGCGTTGGCAACCCATTCTTACCTTGGGAGAGAAGCTTGGCTTAAAAATGCCATCTGTTGAGATGAATTGGCTCTCAACAGATGATACTATGAGTATTTTACAGTTGACTGATTTTGAAACAGTAAAGCGAGAGTGGCGTCAGTTGTTGCCACGCAGCTTATTTGGGTTCGGCTCACTGGTTAATCGTTTTATCGGTACTTTGCCATTAATACGCCACCTGTCTCTTAGAAATTATTTGGTTGCTCGGCCAGTACGAAAAGTAGGATTAGATAATCCATCTACTACTGTATTAATTCCTTGTAGAAATGAGAAAGGTAATATAGAAAATGCAGTAAAACGACTGCCAAATTTTTGTGATGATTTAGAAATCTTATATGTTGAAGGTAATAGCCATGATGGTACTTTAGATGAGATTAATCGTGTCATTGCTGCCTATCCAGAGAAAGATATTAAAGTTTTAGTCCAGGATGGTAAAGGAAAAGGAGATGCAGTGAGAAAGGGGTTTAGATATGCGCGTGGAGATATTTTAATGATTTTGGATGCGGATCTAACTGTTCCACCAGAAGACTTGCCAAAGTTCTATAGGGCAATTGCTTCGGGTAAAGGTGAATTTATTAATGGTACTCGCCTTGTTTATCCTATGGATGATCAGGCAATGCGATTTCTCAATTTTTGGGCTAATCGTACATTCTCTGTGCTTTTTACTTGGCTGTTAAATCAACGTTTTACCGATACACTATGTGGAACTAAGGTATTAACTAAGAAAAATTACGAGAAAATTGTTGCAAATCGCTCTTACTTCGGAGAGTTTGATCCTTTTGGAGATTTTGATCTTATATTTGGTGCCACTAAACTTGGTCTAAAGGTGGTAGAGGTGCCAATCCGGTATTCAGCACGTGAGTATGGAGAGACGCAAATTTCTCGTTTTCGTCATGGCTGGCTCTTGCTTAAGATGGTTATTTTTGCCTATAAAAAACTGAAAATTGTTTAAATATAATACGATATAACTGATTGAGTATATTGTGACCATAAAAAAGGTATTACTTGTTTTTTTTATAGCATTAATTGTACGGATTGGCTATATATGGTTTTTTATTGAGATAGACTATCTAACACTTGAAGATCAGATGATGTATGTTCAGTTGGGTAAAACCATAGCTGAGACGGGAGAATTTCTTCAGTATACAGACAGTGGCTACATACCTGCTACTGACAGAGTTATTGGGTATCCAACATTCTTGGCAGTAATTTACTCACTTTTTGGTGAGAATAATATGGCTGTAGTGATAGCGCAGATTTTTATTGACAGCCTAACCTGCGTAATTATTGGCCTTATCTCAGAATTAATTATTACACGTAGTTTTATGGTTGCAGGAATAGTCTCAACGCTAAATCTCAATATGGTTGTCTTGTCTGGAATGATTTTGACAGATACTTTATTTTTATTTTTATTTTCGCTTTTTATCCTATTTGCATGTAATTACATAAAACATCCGACAAATTTTAAGTTGTTTTTAGTTATTTTGGTACTATCTTTTTCTACACTAGTTCGACCAGTTTCATATTATTTAGTTTTTTTATTATTGCCACTATTGATTGGATTTATTGTTTGGAAAAGAGCATCGTTCAAGCAGGTTGTGTATAGTTTATTGCTATATATAATTCCAATTACAATTGTAATTGGATCTGTACTTTATCAAAACTACCAACAATATAATTCTTTTTCATTAGCAAGCCAAGGTGGTGGGCATGCACTATTGTGGATTGTACCAGCAACATATCAGTATTCTGGACAAGGTTCGTATCAAGATGGACAGGAATTTGCCAGAGATAGTCTTGAAGATGCAATGCATAAAGATGGAGTTAAAATGCCATTTGATAATCCGTTCAAGAATAGAGATTATCAGATGCGGGTAGCAAAAGATGCGCTTTTAGAGTTAGGTTTTTTTAATGTCTTGCATGCTTGGTCAGTTGGCACGGTTATAAATCTTTCTATACCAAGTGTATCCTATGCACCTGCAGTTCGTGTAATGGATCACCCGTCCTTTTATGCAACGCCTGGTAACGGTGTAATTGAGAAATTTTTTAACTATGTGAGTAGCGTTAACGGATTAATGTATTTGTTAATAATAACCGTTGGAACTATTATTTCATTAGCATTTACAATAATAACTATATTTGGGTTTTATAAAATGATAAAATCAAAAAAATTGTATAGCCAGAATAAAGAAGTTTTTACTTTTTTACTGTTTGTAGTTATTTATTTTATGGCTATTACAGGGCCAATAGTAGGTGCAAAGTATCGCTTACCAATAGAGCCAATAATGACAGTGTTTTTTTCTTATGCCTGGATTATTTTTAGAAAAAACAAAAAAAACACTTGAGAAAATTTAACGGAAAACCTAGACAACACTTTAATCTATTTTTAAAAGAGTGTGGATGGAGATTCAATATAGGCACACCAAGCAAACTACTAGTAGACTTAAAAAGTCTGGTTAAAGAGGATTATTAGGTGTCAGTCCCAAAAACAAAAAAGACAATAAGTAATAAAATATAGTGAAATATGAATGATATAAAAGGTTCTCCAGATAGGTTTGGCTATGAATGGGATAAGTATTGTGAAATACTGCCTATTTATCAAGAGCAATTTGACCGTTGGACTGGTGTACTTATAAAAAAGTCAGATTGGAAGGGAAAGTCATTTTTAGATGTAGGGTGTGGGATTGGCAGAAATTCATTTTGGCCATTAACATATGGTGCATCTGACGCACTGTGCATTGATGTAGATAAGAGAACATTAGAATGTGCAAACAATAATCTAAAGCAATTTAATAATGTAAAAGTTGTAAACCGAAGTGCTTACAAGATTGATAAAAAAGATAAATTTGATATAGCTTTTTCGATAGGAGTTATTCATCATTTAGAAAATCCAAAACTAGCTCTTGAAAATATGGTCAAAGCAGTTAAATCAGGCGGGCATGTGTTGATATGGGTATATGGTTATGAAAATAATGAATGGATTGTTAAGTATTTCAATCCTATTAGAAAAATGTTTTTTTCACGTCTTCCAATAAGTATTGTACATTTTCTTTCTATTTTTCCAACTCTTTTTTTGTATATTGTTATAAGATTAATAAAAGGAAAAACTGAATACATTAAACTGATAAGAAAATTTTCATTTTCCCACTTAAGATCAATTGTTTTTGATCAAATGCTTCCAAAAATAGCCAACTATTATAAAGAAGAAGAGGTGAAAGAACTAATGAAGTCTGTTGGATTAACTGATGTGAAAACGAATTGGGTAAATGAAATGTCTTGGACCGTTATAGGGAAAAAGAAATAATGCTGATTAGCATAATTATTCCATGCTATAACGAAGAAGAGAGCTTATCTCAGTTATTCATTGAAATAGATAACATGTTGGCTGTAAATAATTTTGAGGCTGAAGTATTGTTGATTGATGATGGTTCGTTTGATAACACTAAACAAATTATCGAAGAAAAAGTTTCAGAATCAAATGGTGTTTATCGTGCAATCATTTTTAGGCGTAATCATGGTCAGACAGCAGCTATGCTTGCCGGTATGGATCATGCTTGTGGTGAAGTCTTTGTACCTTTAGATGCGGACTTACAAAATCCACCCAGTGAAATTCCTAAGTTGCTTGCTAAACTTGATGAAGGTTTTGATGTTGTTAGTGGCTGGCGTCGTGATCGTAAAGACAAAGTTCTTAGTCGCAAGATACCAAGCGTGATCGCTAATTGGTTGATTGGTCGGATTGGTGGTGTGCGTCTGCATGATTACGGATGCACCCTTAAGGTATATCGTTCCGAGGTGATTAAGGGAGTTCGTTTGTATGGTGAGATGCATCGTTTTATTCCTATTTATGCTTCATGGAGAGGTGCAAAGATTGCTGAGTTGCCAGTACAGCATAGGGCACGAAAATTTGGAAATAGTAAATATGGTATAAATAGAACATTTAAGGTTGTTCTTGATCTGCTTACGGTTAAGTTTTTGGGTGATTATGGGCAAAAACCTATATATTTTTTTGGTTTCCTTGGAATGTTTCTTTGCTTATTAGGCGGTATTTCTGGTATGGAAACATTGGTGGAAAAGTGGGTTATCGGCACTAAAGTACATACTAATCCATTTATATTCTTGGCAATTTTTCTCTCTATTGTGGGTGTGCAATCTATTATGATAGGCTTGTTGGCTGATTTACAAATGAGAACCTTTTATGAGAGTCAAGGAAAGCGAACATATTTAATTCGTAAGATAGTTGGGTTTGATAGTAATAATACTGGTGTTTCTAATACCATGGATAATCAATAAATCACAATGTGTGGCATTCTTGCGCTAATTTATCCGAATGGAGGTTCGCCATCTTCTGAGCAAATGATGCATATGGTAAACCGCATGAAGCATCGTGGTCCAGACGGTTCAGGTGTTGATATTAGTGGCGAAATAGGCTTTGCACATCGCCGACTTTCAGTTATTGATATTGAGGGTGCAACGCAACCTATGATATTATCAAGTGGAATCAAAATTATTTTTAATGGGGAAATATATAATTTTCGTGAATTACGTAATACACTAATTGAACACGGTCATATTTTTAAGCATGATTCTGATACTGAGGTATTAATACATGCTGCAGAACAGTGGGGCACTGATTGCCTTAGTCGCCTTGAGGGAATGTTTACCATGGTTGTTGATGACCCTACTCGAAACATTATCTGGGCAGCGCGTGACCGTATGGGTCAGAAGCCATTATTTGCTTTTGATAAACGTTTTTTTCAAGATATAGAGCGTGGGTTTGTTAGTGAGTTAAAGTGCATATTACCTGAAAAGAATTGTAATAAAGTTGTTTCACCTAATGGTGCTGCACGTTTTCTTGCTTATGATTTTGTACCAGATAGTGATGGTTTTTTTGTTGGAGTACAAAAGGTCGCTCCTGGTGAGTTATGGATAATTGATCGTGATAATCCATCGAAGCAACCTATACGCAGGAACTGGTATGAATTACCTTTTGGTAAGGTGGAAAGGTTTGCCAAAAATCAGACTTTGAAACAACTTGACAAGCAGCTCGATATAGCAGTAAAACGCTGTATAGTTTCAGATGTTCCACTTGGTATTTTTTTGAGTGGAGGAATTGATTCTAGTCTGATCACTGCTTATGCATGTCGACACCTCGATGCGGGCAGTTTAAAAACCTTCTCAATTGGTTTTAATGACGCATCTTTTGATGAATCGAACCATGCAAAGGTGGTTGCAAATCATTTAGGAACTAAACATTATAACTTGATGGTTGATTCATCTGACTTACTAGATATTGTTCCTAGTATTTTGGCAACTCAGGATGAGCCATTTGCAGACCCTTCAATTATCCCAACCGCAATTCTTTCTCGTTTTGCTCGGCAAGAAATTACAGTGGCATTAAGTGGCGATGGTGGCGATGAATTGTTTTTAGGTTACCCTACTTTTATTGCAGAAAATCTTTTATCTCTTTTTAGATGGATGCCCAATTCATTTTTTGCACTGATGGAAGATTTTGCGAATCAATTTATTCCTTCTGGATCTGGTCATTATCCTTGGGACTATAAGCTTAAGCGTTTTCTACTTGGAGTTAATGCTCAACTTCCTGATCGTCATCAAATATGGATTGGCGGTTCCACGCCAAAATGTGTTAATAGTCTTCTCTTATGTAAGCCGGATGATTTAATATTTACTCCTTCGCAAGAGATTTGGAAATCAACGACAGGTAATGATTTTGCACGATTGAGTGCAGTTTATGCGCGTACCTATCTAGCTGCTGGAGTACTTCAGAAAATAGATCGTGC
>Ga0209556_1001710_pt1 | contig 11464 bp, 7 predicted proteins | sample SaaInlV_150m_DNA_5_FD_184652 | JGI IMG/M metagenome (GOLD analysis project Ga0209556, IMG submission 184652) | Marine microbial communities from expanding oxygen minimum zones in the Saanich Inlet - SI037_S3LV_150m_DNA (SPAdes) (version 2) | ecosystem: Environmental > Aquatic > Marine >...
TGAATTGTTTTTCTGTTATTTCCTTGTGCTCTGTTTATCGCTTTATCAATTAAATCGTAAACTGTATTGCTCAATTCGCTAATGAATTCACCAGAAGTATTACAATCATTACTTTTGACGTATTCTCTGATCTTACTAGCAACGACAAGTACGTCTCTGTCTTTTTTCTTTGCTTTCTTTGCCATTCTTTTCTCCTTAGAATTATTTAGGTCTAAAATACTTCGGGATAGTACCAAAAAGGCCAGAGAAGTCAAGCGCTTTTATTACAAAGAATTTGAGAAATATATTTAATTATTTTTATGAATATTCGAGAAGAAATATTATCTAACGTCAGTAAAATTGTGATAAAGATTGGAACCCGTGTGCTTACAAATGGGGATGGATTGCTGGATAAAAACCGAATCATGGGGCTATCGAAGCAGGTTGTCGATCTTCGCTTAAGGGGTTTTAGTGTGGTTCTTGTAAGCTCCGGCTCAATCGGGGCTGGTATTAGTGCATTGGGCCTTCAGAAAAGACCAGGTATTCTCCCTGAGCTTCAGGCTGCTGCTGCAATTGGTCAGGGGAAATTAATAGAAATTTATAATAAATGTTTTGAAAAACATGGATACCATGCAGCACAATTACTACTAACAAGGCAGGATTTTGAAGATCGCCAGAGGTACCTAAATACATGTAACACGTTACACTCGTTATTAAATTTCAAGACAATTCCGATTATTAATGAGAATGATACTATCTCGGTAGATGAGATAACGTTTGGAGATAACGATATCCTTTCCGCACTCGTTACGAATTTACTACAAGCTGATTTGCTTATACTTTTGTCTTCTGTGGATGGGTTATACACCACTCCTCCAACTTCCGGTAAGAGGTGCCGTGTTTTGTCTGTTGTGGATTCTATATCGGACGATATTAAGAAGCTTGCATTCAAGCAAAAGACGAAAGAAGGTGTTGGCGGTATGGAGAGCAAGTTTGAGGCTGCCAATATTGCAACCGGTTCAGGAGAGGCAGTGATAATAGCGAACGGGATGCAGTCAGGGATCTTGTCAAAAATAATGAACTATGATGATGTCGGTACGTTATTTGTTCCATGTAACAAGAAGATCACAAGTCGTAAACGATGGATCGGTTTTACTGTAAAACCCAAAGGAAGGGTTTATATAGATGAAGGTGCGTTAGGTGCTTTGCAAAAGAAAGGCAAAAGCCTGCTTCCATCCGGTGTGGTGAAAATTGATGGGAAGTTTGTTAAGGGGGATGTTGTTTCTGTAGTGGATGTGGTCGGGAAGAGAGAAATTGCCAGAGGTCTAATGAATTATTCCGCTGATGAGGTTCAGAAAGTTAAAGGGCTTCGTACCTCTTTAATAAAGAAAACGCTGGGTTCTAAGCCATATGATGAGATAATACATCGTGACAACATGGTTTTGTTATAATAGCCTTGCTATGGGTATCGTTTTCATAGATTATTGGTAAAATGGCGTACTTAGTAATCCAGAAAATTCTTTATCAGTTTTGACCCTTGTACGGTAAGGAAGGATTCAGGGTGGAACTGTACTCCTTCTAAAGGGATTTCCTTGTGTCTTATGCCCATTATTTCATCTTCGTCGGCAAATGCGGTAATCTCAAAAGAATCTGGAAGTGTTTCTTTGTTTATTATAAGAGAGTGATAACGGGTGGCTTCAAAGGGGTTCGTCAAGCCATTGAATATTGCTTTGCTGTCATGGTGTATCATTGATGTTTTGCCGTGCATTATTCTTCTTGCTCGCATGATTTCTGCCCCGAAGGTATATGCAATGCATTGATGCCCCAAACAAACACCTAATATTGGGACTTTTCCTGCAAAATCCTTGATTACAGAATTAGATATACCCCCTTCTTTCGGGGTGCATGGTCCAGGCGAAATTATTATATGACTTGGACTCTTCTTTTCAATCTCTGCAATAGTAATCTTGTCATTTCTGGCTACTTCTATGTCTGTACCAAAGGCTCCTATCTGCTGGACGAGATTGTATGTAAAAGAGTCATAATTATCTATTAGTAATACCAATTTAAGATTTTCTTGATTTTGCGATTGATAGGACTGTATACAGTGTAATATGTTGTGACTTTTCTGTGGATTCTCATATCGTTATCGATGAAAATAAGTCTAGCAGAATTTTTTACATTGTCAAATACTTATCTTAATAAATAGCCTTGTAGAAACTACTTAGAGAAATTTAAAAACAAAAATGAACTTGACAAAAAAGCTTTTTTTGTTATTATCTGTTTCGTTGAGGGCGTAGTTGAAAGTCACTTGTTTCTAGTACCTTAGAAAAGATTAAAAAGGTGGAAATGTTCCTTACGCGTAATAGTTGCACTAAGTCTATATCAACTGGATTAATGGAAGTTCAATGAGAGAACTTAAATGAAGTGATCACAAGGGGATTTCTAATAATCGGAGTTGTTTCAGGTCGTTATAGAAAAGTGGGATTTTGCCCACTTTTTTTTTTAAGCATTGGAAAGAATTAAATGGATAATGAGAGTTTATTAAGGTTAGTAGAGTTATTACACAAAGACAAGGACATTGACAAGGACATTGTGTTTCAGGGCATCGAAGCCGCCTTGGAATCTGCTACCAGAAAACATTTGAAAACCAGCGAGCCGATTGCAATTAATATCGACAGGGAGACCGGGGATATTGTGGCAATGCAGGGAGAACAGGAAATAGACCTTTCTGATTTGGGGAGAATAACTGCTCAAACGGCCAAGCAGGTGATAATTCAGAAAATTAAAGAAGCAGAAAGAGATGTAATTTACAATGATTATGCTGATAGAAAAGGTACGATAGTAAGTGGTATGGTACAACGGTTTGAAGGGCCTACCATAATCATAAACCTTGGTAAAACGGAAGGATATCTTCCGAAGTCAGAACAGATCAGTAATGAATTTCATCGCCCTGGGGAGAGAGTAAGATGTATCGTTGGTGAGGTGAAGAAGGCAGGCCATAGGGTGAAGATTTTGCTCTCTAGAACTCATTCTAATTTTGTGAGACAGCTTTTTGAGCTCGAAGTACCGGAAATACCGGAGAAGATTGTTGAAATAAAAGGTTTGGTGAGAGAGGCAGGTTATAGAACTAAGATAGCCGTATTCTCAGAGGATCCTAATGTCGATTGTGTAGGTGCGTGTGTTGGCGTGAGAGGGACAAGAATAAAAAACATTGTGGACGAACTGAATGGAGAGAAAATAGATATTATTCGTTGGGATGAAGAACAGGAAGTTTTTATTCCCAATACTCTGAAACCTGCAGAAGTTACTGGGATCCTGCTGTCTCCGGAAAATCAAGTTGCTACGGTTGTAGTTCCGAACGATCAGCTTTCATTGGCTATTGGCAAAAGAGGACAGAATGTAAGGCTTGCATCTAAACTAGCAGGTTGGGATATTGATATTATTACAGAAGTAGAGTTGGAGCGTGAGCGTGAGCGTGAAGAGTCAGGCGGTACAGTTGAGGAAGACGTAGACGGAACAGTTTCAAGTGAAGATGGTGCTGGCAGCGAAGTCGAAGAGCCGAGTCAGGCCGAAGATACTGGCAGTGAAGTCGAAGAAGCGAGTCTGACCGAAGATGCTGGTAGCGAAGAAGTCGAAAAATAAATACTAATTAGTAACGCTATTCTGGGAGTATTATTTTATATATGGTACGAATTAATAAACTGGCAAAAGATTTAGGATTCAAAAATAGCTTTTTGATAGAAAAGTGTCAAGAGTATGGTTTTGCAGATATTAAGCACCATGCGAATGCTTTGACAGATGAACAAGTTCGTCTATTGCGCAGTAAATTAGTGGACGGAGCAGGGCAAGGTGTTTCTGTTAAAGAAAAAGCTGACACTCCTGAGGCCAAAAAGGTAAGTGCTAAGAAAGAAGATACTGACGCTACTAAGGCTGTTCCTAAAGATGCAGGCACCACAAATGCAGACGCCACAAAGCCTGCTTCTAAGGATGCAGATGCGACGGCTGTGCGGAGACGTATTCCTCTATGGAAGCAAAAGGCGAGAGAAGACTTAATAAAAGGTAGGTGGAAAGAGGTTACAAAGGTTTCGCAACAAAAAAGGCCTCGGAGATTTGAAAAACGTACAAAGGAAGCGCCTAAAGAAACAGTAGCTGTTCAGCCGAAGGAAAAAGAAAGCAAGGTTACGGTAGAGTTGCCAGCAACAATTAAAGATGTGTCTGCGGCTTTAGGGGTAAAAGCTGGAGATATAATTTCGAAGTTGCTGATTGGTCATAATATTTTTGCTACGATAAATCAGGGTTTAGATGGTGAACTTATTGAACTGTTAGGTATTGAATATGGCGTTGAGATTGAGTTGAAGCAGGCAAAAGAGGATGAAGACGAATTTTCACTAGAAGAGGCCGTTGACCGGGAAGAAGATTTAGCGACAAGGGCTCCTATCGTAACTTTTCTTGGTCATGTAGATCACGGAAAGACTTCGTTGCTTGACAGCATTAAAAAAACTGATATTGCCTCTTTTGAAGCTGGTGGAATTACGCAACACATAGGAGCCTACCGAATAGAAACAAATGGAAAGTCTGTTGTCTTCCTGGACACGCCGGGACATGAAGCGTTTACTGCTATGAGGTCAAGAGGGGCAAATGTTACAGATTTAGTGGTATTGGTAGTTGCGGCAGATGATGGAGTGATGCCGCAAACAGAGGAGGCGATCAATCATGCACGTGCGGCAAATGTGCCTATTTTAGTGGCCATAAATAAAGTAGATAAACCAGAGGCAAATGTGCAGAAGGTTAAGCAGCAGCTTGCGTCTTTAGAATTGAATCCTGAAGAATGGGGCGGTAAGGTTCAGATGATTGAAACCTCTGTTGTCACCAAGGTCGGGCTTGATACGCTTCTGGATGGGCTCTTGTTGGAAGCCGAGATTCTTGAGTTAAAGGCTGTTGCTAATAAACCGGCCAGGGGCATTGTGCTGGAGGCGCATGTTCATGAAGGTAGGGGTATTATTGCAAACCTGTTGGTGAGAGAGGGGACAATGAAGCGTGGTGATATTGTCCTTTGTGGTCAAACATATGGCAGGGTGAGGGCTATATATAATGATCATGGAAAAGAAGTAAAAGAAGCCGGGCCGTCAACGCCAGTTGCGATATCAGGGTTATCAACTTGTCCAGAAGCAGGCGACAAATTTTACAATATTAAGGATATTCAAAAAGCCAGAGAAATTGCTTCAAAACGAGAAAGAAAAATGCGTGAAGTAGCGCTGTCTGGCCGTCAACATGTTACACTGGACAACCTTTATATGAAGATTGAAGACGGTCAGGTCAAGGAAATTAAGGTGATCATAAAGGCAGACTTTAAAGGTTCTGTTGAAGTGCTTAAGAAATCACTGGAAGACATCTCGACTAAGGAAGTCAGGACCAGGGTCTTGCATAGTGCTGTTGGTGGAATTACGGAGACAGATATTTTACTTGCGGACGCTTCCGATGCAATAGTTATTGGATTCCATGTTGTTCCTGAAGATAAGGCAAAAATACTTGCAGAATCATGTGGTGTAGATGTTAGATTATATAAGATCATCTATGATGCAACAAACGACATAAAAGCCGCTCTGGAGGGGCTGTTGGAACCAGACAAGATTGAAGAGACGCTTGGTAGCGTTGAGGTCAGGAAGTTATTTAAGGTGTCGAAGGTGGGAAATATCGCAGGTTGTTATGTGAAAAGTGGTAAGATTTTGAGAAATTCACAGATAAGGCTTATAAGGGATAGCGTAGTCTTATACGATGGCAAAATTGCTACCTTAAGAGTTGTAAAGGACGATGCAAAAGAAGTTAGAGCTGGATTTGAATGTGGCCTTAGGATTGCGGGCTTCGATGACATAAAAGTAGATGATATAATAGAGCCTTATGAAATTAAGCATATAGCACGTACCTTGGATTAAGAAATAGATAATACAGAGTAAAATTAAGAATAAGAACAATTATTATGATCGTAGGCAGTTTATGAATTAAGGTTGCGATGAGAAGTTAGCATTCCTTAAAAGATAAACGGCGCATAATTAAAAGTTTAAAGGACAGGATCAGGAACAAATTTAATGTTTCAGTTTCTGGAACAGGTTCGCAGGATAACCTTCGGTGTTCAGAAATCAGTGTGGCAATGGTGGGAACAGATAAACAATACGTTAATAGTGCATTATCTTCGCTTATAAATTTCTTCCGTTTTTTTTCACAGATAGAATTAGTTGATTATGATCTGGACTTATTTTAATTATACAGGATCATGACGAGAAGATTGGAAAAAATTAAAGGGCTGATTGAGCAGGAGATCAGCAAGGTTATCTTGTATAAACTACAGGATCCAAGGATAAGTTTGGCAACTTTAACAAGAGTAGAGCCTTCTCCTGACCTAAGATTGGCAAAGGTCTATGTGTCAGTCCAGGGTGATGAGTCGACACAAAAGGATATCTTATATGCCCTGAGACATGCAAAGGGATATATACAGTCTGAAATAGCTTCGCATTTAAAGTTGAAGAATACACCATCGTTATCTTTTTACCTTGATGAGGGGAAAAGGAAGGGTGGGCACGTTTTAGAATTAATAGAAAAAGCAATTAAAGAAGATAATGTTGAGGGAAATATGAATAAGTTAAGTTTTGGTTTACCAAAAGGTAGTTTGCAGGAATCAACAATCGGTATGATGAAAAATGCTGGATACAAGGTTTATGTAAGCAGTAGATCATACTATCCGTCAATTGATGACGATGAGATGTCGGTAAGATTGATCCGCCCTCAGGACATGGCTCGTTATGTTGAGAAAGGGATTATAGACGTAGGCCTCACGGGACAGGACTGGGTGGAAGAGTCTGGTGCAGATGTCATGTGTGTGGAGAAGCTGGTCTATGCAAAGCAGCAGTTAACAAAAGTTCGTTGGGTTTTGGCAGTGCCAGAGGACTCTCCTATTCAATCTGTAGGTGATCTTCAGGGCAAGAGGATATCAACAGAGCTCGTAAATGTTACTAAACAATATCTAGAGGAAAATGGAGTTAATGCGGAGGTTGAATTTTCGCATGGCGCAACAGAGGCTAAGACGCCAGACCTTGTTGATGCTATTGTTGAATTGACAGAAACCGGTAGCAGTTTAAGAGCCAATAAACTGCGCATTGTTGATACCGTAACAGAATCTGCTACTGTATTCATTGCGAATCACAAATCATGGGAAGATTCCTGGAAAAAGGAAAAGATAGAGAACTTGGCGATTTTATTTCATGGTGCGATCGTTGCACGTGATAAGGTTGGGTTGAAGATGAATATTTCAAAAGAGGGCTTAGATGCCTTATTAGAGAAGTTGCCTGCTTTACGAACGCCTACCGTTTCTCCGCTTTCAGGAGATGCAGGGTATGCTATAGAAACAGTACTGGACGAGTCAGTGGTTAGAAACATTATTCCTGAATTGAAACGGGTTGGTGCGGAAGGGATAATTGAATATCCACTCAACAAAGTGATACTTTAATAAAACGTTGCCCTTGTCCTGCTTATAGTAATTCTGTTATGCATGGAGTATAAAAATGATTATGAAATTTGCAATAAGGCATTATGCCCTTGCCTTTCATAAATATAATATTGTCATAGAGGTATAGCATGCCGAAAACAAAAATTATCATTTTACTACTTTTTGTATCTACTTTTACACTCCTGTGTAAAACGACTTTAGCCAAATCCCCGAAAAACAGCGAGAATGATATTTTACTGCACGATAGTACGGAATCTTATGTCGATTTTTGTACAGGATTTTATCTAATGCTGGATCACCGATGGGAAGACGCAATTGTGTTTCTTGAGAAAACATTGAGATTAGATCCAAATGCCGAAAGGATACACAATTATTTGGCTACCTGCTACTTCCAGTTGAATAAAAAAGATGAAGCCATTCTCCATATTGAAAAAATCGCACGATTAAAACCTGATGACTTTAGTATCCATTATACGCTTGGAAATATTTACGCGAGTGATGGTAATACAAAAGGAGCCATTTCAGAATACGAACGTGCTAATTCATCTGTAATAGATGGTGTTGAGAAAAGCTTTGTGTCCGACATGCTGTTTCGGCTGGCAAATAGTTATTTAAAGACAGGAGACATCGATAATGTGGCAACCATATATGAAAAAATACTTGATTTAGGATTGACGAATGAACCGGTTACCATTCGTTATAATCTTGGACAGATTTATGTTGATACGAAGAGGATTAAGGATGCTGTAAAAGAGTTTGTTAAAGCCAAGCAATACAGTCCTCATTCTGAACCAATAAGCTTCTATCTCGCATTGTGTTACGAAGAATTGGAGGAATATGATAATGCGATTGCAGAGCTCGAATCATTTATTGAGTATGATCCTGATGCCTGGCTTATGCGTATTAACTTATCAAATATTTATGATAAAGTAAAAGAGTATGAGAATGCTGGATTAGAGAGAGAGAAGGCCTTCATGACATTGGAAGAGAGTGTCGCCAAAGGTAGTATGGGCTTGAGAGGATATATTACTTTAAGTCAACTTTACCAGAGAAAAGGTAAGGATGAAAAAGCGGTAGAGGTGTTGAAAGCGGCAATATCAAACGGTATAAATAATGAAGATAATGAGTCTCTAAGTGAAATTCGCTTTATGCTTGCCAATATATATTATGAAATGAATAATCATAAGAATGTGGTAACAGAATTGGAAAAAGTATTAGAAATAGACCCTGATAACCCTCAGGCAAATAATTTTCTGGGTTTTTTCTTCATTGAGCGGGGAGAAAGATTAGACAAGGCAATAAATCTGATCAAAAAAGCCTTGAGTGCTGATTCTGAGAACGCTGCATATCTTGATAGCTTGGGATGGGCGTATTATAAATTAGCAAAAGAAGAAGATAGTGGAAAGGTAGTACTCGCATTGCAAAAACTCATCGAGGCATCAAAATTCGCCGTAGATCCAGAAATTATGGGTCATATAGGAGATGTATATTATTCTCTCGGATATTGGGAGAAGGCACAGAATCAATGGGAAGGCGCCTTAGATTTATGGGAAAAATCAGAGGCAGAAGTGCCTCCGCATTTAAGATATGAAACTGACCGTGAGTTAAAAGCTAAGAAATCAATTCGTGACCGGCTCGATAAGGTTCAGTCTCTAAAAGTGGTAGAAAACTCAATAATAATGTTGAAGTCGGGAAAAAGAGTTGTTAGTAACAATATTCAGTAGTATGAAGAATATAACAATTATATGTAAATAATGGAAGGTAATAAGTAATGTCAGGACATTCAAAGTGGTCAACTATAAAGCATAAAAAGGGAGCGGCAGATGCAAAGAGGGGTAAGGTATTCTCTAAACTTGCAAAGGCCATTACCTCAGCAGCCAGGCAGGGTGGTGGAAACCCTGATATGAATTTAAAGTTACAGTATGCAATTGAGAGTGCTAAAGCTGAGAATATGCCCAAGGACAATATTGACCGGGCGATACAGAAGGGTACAGGAGCGTTAAGTGCTGATACAATTCTTTATGAATGCCTTTACGAAGGTTACGGAACCAGTGGCGTTGCTGTTATGGCTGAGATATTAACTGACAATAAGAACAGAACTGCGGCAGAGATAAGAAAGGTTTTTGAACGGTCCGGAGGGAACCTCGGCGAGTCGGGCTGTGTAGCGTGGATGTTTCAGCAGAAGGGATTGATAGCTGTTGACTCCGGAGAGATTGAGGAAGATGAATTGATGACTCTCGTTCTTGATGCGGGGTGTGACGATTTACACGTAGAAGACGGTAAATATGAAATTGACTGTGAGGTAAAGGATTATAATAATGTTAAAAAGGTGTTGGAGGGTGAGGGGATAAAAATAGAATCATCTGAGATTAGTTGGGTACCAAGTACGCTTATCGAGCTTGATGAGGCAAAAGGCAGGAAGATCATCGTCCTTATGGAAAGATTAGAGAATCATGATGATGTGCAGAATGTTTACGCTAATTTTTCGCTTCCAGAAGGTTTCTTGGCAGAGTTATGATCTTCAGATTGGCTGGCTTTCTGTCCTTCGTCTGAGACGTTTTCCGTCTTAGCCGTTTTCTTCTTCTCTTCTTTTATGTTTAGCAATTCAAGGATTCGTTCGGCTTCCAATACTTCCTCTTCTTCAAGCTTTTTGGCGAGGAGGTCAAGTTTGTCTCTGTTTTTTTCAATCATAGACTTGGCTTTCGCGTAAGAATCCTTGATGATTTTAGTTACTTCTTTATCAATTTCTATTGCCGTTTGTTCGCTGAACTCTTTCTCCTGTACAAGATCATGCCCCAGAAAGACATTGCCTGATTGCTTTCCGAATGTTTGAGGGCCGAGGGTACTGCTCATACCAAATTTACACACAAGGCTCCTTGCCATTTTTGTTACTCTTTCCAGGTCATTTTGAGCTCCGGTAGATAACTCATTAAAGGCAACTTCTTCTGCGGCACGACCTGCAAGAAGGACGCACAAAGTGTCTCGTATTTCAGACTCTCTTGTTAAATATTTGTCCTCACTCGGCAGTTGTAATGTATAGCCTAGTGCCGCTGCTCCTCGTGCAATAATAGATACCTTGTGCACCGGGTCGGTATTAGGCAATAGTGCCGCTACTAGGGTATGGCCTGATTCGTGGTACGCGACAATGCTTTTTTCTTCTTCGCTTATTACCCTGCTTTTTCTTTCAGGTCCGGCAATAACTCTCTCTATTGACTCCTCAAGCTCCGGCATTTCCACAAATTTTTTATCACGACGTGCAGCAAGTAATGCTGCCTCATTGATGACATTTGCCAGATCAGCACCTGAAAAACCGGGAGTACGCTTTGCGATTGTATTAAGGTTTCCATTCGGTTCTAATTTAACATCCCTGGCGTGTACCTTCAGAATTTCTTCTCTTCCAACCAGATCTGGTCTATCTACAGTTACCTGTCTGTCAAATCTTCCCGGTCGAAGCAATGCGTTGTCCAGAACGTCTGGCCTGTTTGTTGCCGCAATGATGATTACGCCACTGTTTGAAGTGAAACCATCCATCTCCGCTAATAGTTGATTTAACGTTTGTTCGCGTTCGTCATGGCCACCGCCTAAGCCGGCGCCTCGTTGCCTTCCGACGCTATCAAGTTCATCTATAAAGACTATGCAAGGGGCTTTCTGTTTGGCCTGTGCGAACATGTCGCGCACTCTTGCAGCTCCCATCCCAACAAACATCTCTACAAAATCAGATCCACTTATTGAGAAAAAAGGTACTCCTGATTCACCTGCAACTGCCTTTGCAAGGAGTGTTTTTCCAGTTCCCGGTGGTCCTATGAGCAAGACGCCTTTTGGGATCTTGCCTCCGAGTTTTTGGAATTTTTGAGGGTACTTCAAATATTCAATTATTTCTTCAAGCTCTTCCTTCGCCTCGTCACATCCAGCGACATCAGCAAAAGAAGTTTTTTTTGCATCTTCTGCGGCATACAATTTAATCTTTGCCTTTCCGAACGA
>Ga0209556_1001753_pt1 | contig 11254 bp, 14 predicted proteins | sample SaaInlV_150m_DNA_5_FD_184652 | JGI IMG/M metagenome (GOLD analysis project Ga0209556, IMG submission 184652) | Marine microbial communities from expanding oxygen minimum zones in the Saanich Inlet - SI037_S3LV_150m_DNA (SPAdes) (version 2) | ecosystem: Environmental > Aquatic > Marine >...
TGTTATAGATGACAAAATGAAACAAATTTTTTCTTGTAAAATTTTAACAGATCAATTTGTAAAAACTAAATCAGAATTAGATAAATTTCAAAAAATATTGAATAAATGAAAATATTTTAAAATTAGATTTTTGATATAATATGTTCAGTTTTAGTTAGTTTTAACATAAGTCTAGGTGTAAATTATAATTTAGACAATTCCTTTTCCATGTCTATTTTGGAAGGCGAGTATATTTCCAACCATTTTTGAAATGCTTCTTCATCTAGTTCTAACTTTTTTTTAAAATATTCTTCTAATACTTCTTTTACAATCTCTTCGACTTGCCCTTTTGATGTGAGTTTTTCAATGGCTTCTTCTACTTCATTTTCCATTGATCCTTATGGTTTCACAATCATATAATGATGATCTATTTTGTTAAATCCAGTTCTCTACATGGTTGGATGATACTTACATGAAGCTAAAACTGACCAATACAGGTCAAATTTTTGATAAAATTTTCTTTTTCTTTTCTTGAAATTCTTTTGCAGTAATTATTCCAGCATCCTTTAATTTTGCCAAATTTTCTAATAATTCTAAATTTTCTTTTTTAGATGTTTTTAAATTCTTACCAGCATTAACAGTTTTTTGAATTTTAGATTTAGCAGTCTTTTTTAATTTTGAACTTATTTTATGACGTTTATTAGATATTTTTTCACTTATACTGTATCCTTTTTGTTTAGCCTGTTTAATAATTTCTTGAGATTTTTGTTTTGTTACATCATTAACTGAGGTATGTTTTTTTGCCATTTTGCTAATTTCTTGAGTTTTTTTACGAGCTAAACGTGTTTGATATTTTAGATCTTTAATAATTTCATTTTTACTTTTTTGTTGAAATCGTCTTGTATATTCTTGAATTAGTATTACTGGAAATGGAGAGTATTCGACATCAGAATAGTATTTGATTATGGTTTCATCAGGTAATTTTTTTAAATATTCTTTAAAGGATGATTCAGATTTTAGTACCACAGAATAGATCAAATTGATCATCATAAAAAGATTATACCAAAAGTAATCAGGCGGGAATTATGGATGATTTTATTCAGTCCAAATAGGTTGTGTCTTTAGCCATTTGATTAAATCAATGTACAGTTTACTTTTTTGCATGTTTAAAACACCAATTTCAAGATTTGTTGAGGATTTTACTGTTTTTGAATAATTGTCATATACTGCAAAAATAACTTTATCCAGAAACATTTCATTATTCATTTCTTTTTTAGCTAATTCTTCAGATTCAGTCATAGCAAAGCTAGCAAACAACACTCCATCAACCCAGTATGCATTAGCAGATTCCAATGAAGACATCATACCTATAAGATCATCAAGACTAAGTTTGATCATATCTCGAACATAGATTTTATCATACGGTTTATGCTCAAAGTCTGTCATGAAAATTCCTATTTTTTGACATTAATGAACATTATAAAAATTTTATAATGTCATTTTTTTAATTTATCATATGACCAAAACATCCAGTGATTCATCTGATCATGATCTATTTGTTACTGAATTCCCAAAAAATGATTTTGGAATTGTAGATTATCTACAAGGCAGAGTACATTTTGCATTAATGGATCAAATGAAACTTATGAGTAAATCAGGAATGAAACAAGAACAAATCAAAAATGCAATTATCAAAACAGTGACAGAAATTGTAGATAATTTTGAGCCTAAAATAGAATCAGAACGTTCTTGATTCCATTTTTGTAGATTCCATCATGACAATTTTATGACATTTACAATAACAGTTTGTATGAGGTAAATCATTATCAATTCTATATTTGCATTCTTTGGTATGATCAACCATCAATTTGAATACCCAACAACATATTGTAAAATTTGATTATCTATAAAATAAAGTTATAAAAAAATATATTTGCAAATTATCAAACGATTAAATTCAAAAGAATTATTCTTCAGATATTAACCAGGATGAACCTATTGCATCTTCCCATGTTGTAGAGTTATCATTATCATTCATAGATAGAGTAAAGCAATTTTGCATTTAAAAGAGATGAACGATTGATCAGTAGTAATCCTATGAATGATTTGATAGTGATTCTTTAAATTGAATTTGTATAATTTTGGTTAATTGGCCATAAATGATGATTGATTTTATTTTTTTGAATCTTCATCAGATTTTTTTTCTATATGTGCAGTTCTTTCAAAATAATATTCCTGTTTTTTCAAATCTTTTTCAGAAATAATTCTACATTTCCTCATTGGAACTAGTCGAGATATTTGCTCATAAGTAGTCATATCCCTAACATCAGCAGCATACGCAATCTGTAAAAGAGGAGATTTTTCTTGAATCATAGGTTTTGCTTGCTCATAACCTCCACTTTGAATCATTCCAGTTCTAAAAAGTCCAACATGTTTAGAACTTTTGGATATTTGAGGATCCTCATAACAACAAATTGAAAATTCACCATTTACTTTTTCAACAATAGTTAATCTAGTGAATTTATCACTCCATTCTTCTATTTCTTGAGCTATCTGTATTGCCTCAGATTTATCCTCAAAAACGGTAGATACCACCAATCTATCTTTTTCATAAGCCCATGATATTCCATAAAAATTATCATGCCAAGTAATTTCAAACGACATAGTTTAAAGTACATAAATCTCAAATTAATGCTTTCTATTTGAAAAATAGTTTAAATTAAAAAGTGAATAAGCCCAGATCAAAATCCCGTTTGGTTTCCTTTAGAGCATTACACTCAGGGGGTTAAGGTGGACTTATTCCTATACATTACATTACAAACTTATCATAATTAAGTATAATTTTTTTATGTAATTATTACAGATCAAAATAAATTTTTTACATATTTGTATCAAAATATTACAACTTTATCAACATAAAAAAAAATGAAAAATTACTGATTCATCGTCATTGCATAAATAATAATTCCCATGGCAGCTATCATTCCAAGTATAAGTGATTTAGAAATCATACCAATTAATCATATATTAAATAATTAAGTATTATCAAAAAACAAAAGTGGAAGTTTAGTAAAATTGGATACTAGAAGTATTGACAAAAAGAAGTAAAATACTATCAAAATAGTAATTGAATTATAGAATAAAATGGATAATGCAAAGATTGCACTAATTGGTGGATTTGTTACTGTAGTAGCACTATCAGCTATTTTGGCGTTAATGAGATAATTTCTAGGTAAAAATATTAAAAATTCCAGTACATTTGTTTAGTGGTAATAATTAAAACTAGTATGAGAAAATCATTAGGAGATTATAATATTGAAAAATCATCATCTTCGGATCTAAATAATATTAATTGGTCACAAAAAAAACAAAAGGATGACAATAAACCAAAAAAGAAAAAAAGTGTAAAAACAGGTCAAATCCCTTCAGGAACTAATATTATTTACAAAAAAGATAATGAAGAAAAAATTGTTACTAAAAAAATATTTAAAATAGAAGATGAGCAAAATTCTGCAAAATCTAAAGAGAAAACAGGCAAGAGACATGAAAATACATCTGCATTATTAGGTCAAGTTAAAGAAAAATCCTACAAGCGACCTGCAAGGTAAATTATTAAAAAAAATGAAAATTAGTTGAAACAGTTTTTATAAATAAAAAATTAGAGACAGTTAAGTGAAAATGTCTAGAATTAAAGAAAAATTTGAAGAACTAGAAAAAAGAAATGAAAAAGCATTGATATCATACATTATGCTAGGATTTCCAAATGAAAAAGCTACAATGTCAACAATCAGGGGATTAGTGAAGGGAGGAGTAGACATAATAGAATTAGGATTCCCATTTTCAGATCCTTTAGCTGATGGTCCAGTTATTCAAAATGCAAGTACCATTTCACTTGAAAAAGGAACTAATATTTCAAAATTTTTCAACATTGTAAAAAAAATTAGAAAAGAGACAGACATTCCACTTGTATTAATGACATATACCAATATCCTACATCATATGGGGTATCAGAAATTTATCAAAAATGCAAAAAAAGTAGGAATCGATGGATTCATTCTTCCAGATATGTCAATTGAAGAATCAAAAGATTATCTAAAAGCAGCAAAAAATAATTCAGATACCATATTTTTGATATCTCCAAATACAAGTAAAACTAGAATAGAAAAAATTGCGAAAGCATCAACAGGATTTTTGTATCTTGTTGCAGTATTTGGAACTACAGGTGTAAAAACAGGTATCAAAAATTATACATTAAAAGCAATCAAAAATGTAAAAAAACAAACCAAAGGTAAAATTCCAATTGGTATTGGATTTGGAGTATCTACTCCAGAGGATGTAAAAAAATACATCAAAGCTGGAGCAGATGCAGTAATTGTAGGAAGTGCATATTTGAAATTAATAGAAAGAACAAAACAACAGAATCTTGAATCAAAGATAACATCATTTACAAAAAGTCTAAAAAAACAAACAATTTCTCAGTAATTATTACACACAATAAATACAAAACATACAAAAACTAGATGTTTATTTCAATAATGTGCAGACGAAGTTTATTTTTGTCACAGGTGGAGTAATGTCCGGTTTAGGAAAAGGAGTTACAACATCATCAATTGCAAAATTACTACAATTATCAGATCAAAAAGTATCCTGTATCAAGATTGATCCATATCTAAATTATGATGCAGGAACTATGAATCCAATAGCTCATGGAGAAGTCTTTGTTACAGAAGATGGGGGTGAATGTGATATGGATATTGGAAATTATGAGAGATTTTTAAATCAAGACATCTCAAAGGATCATAACATAACGACTGCCCAAGTTTATTCATCAGTAATTGATGCAGAACGAAAGGGAGAATATCTTGGGGCATGTGTACAAATAATTCCTCATATTACAGATGAAATAAAAAATAGAATTAGAAAAGTTGCAGAAGATGAAAAATTAGATTTTCTAATTGTAGAATGTGGGGGAACAGTGGGGGATATTGAATCACTTCCATTTTTAGAAGCATTAAGACAAATGAAAGTGGAAGAGGGCCCACAAGGAGTAATTTTTGTTCATGTTACATTAGCACCATCCTTAGATGTTGTAGGAGAGCAAAAAACAAAACCTACACAACATAGTGTACAAGAATTAAGAAGGATAGGAATTCAAGCTGACTTTTTAGCAGTTAGATGTACAACACCATTACAAGAAAAAACAAAGAAAAAGATTGCAATGTTTACTAATGTAACTACAAATGATGTATTATCATGTCATGATGCAAAATCAATTTTTGAAGTACCACAAATACTATACGACCAGGGGATCATGGATTCAATATTTACAAAATTTGGTAAAGTTGGAATGGTTAATGCATCAGCTAATTGGGACAAATGGAATAAAATTGCGGAAAACATGGTTAACCATGATGATCAAAAAATAAAAATTGCAATGGTTGGGAAATATGTAACACTTGCAGATAGTTATGTCAGTGTAAATCATGCATTAAAACATGCAGGTGCAGAAATCGGAAAATCAATTGATATTGATTGGATAGATTCAGAATCAATAATAGATTATGAACAATTATCAAAATATGATGGAATTTTAGTTCCAGGAGGATTTGGAACAAGGGGATCAGAAGGAATCATTCAAACTGCAAATTTTGCAAGAGAAAAAAATATTCCATATCTTGGAATATGTTTTGGATTTCAATTAGCAGCAATTGCATTTGGTAGAAATGTTTTGAATTTAGAAGATGCAAACTCTACAGAAATTAAAGCAGATACAAAAAATCCGATTGTAGATTTACTTCCAGAACAAAAAGATGTTTTAGATATGGGGGGATCTCTTAGATTAGGTGCAAACGAAGTAATAATCAAAACAAACTCTAATGCTGAAAAAATCTATAATTCCATAAAAATCAACAAAAGACACAGACATAGATATGAAATAAATAAAGAATACATATCTGAATTTGAAAAAAATGGACTAATATTTTCAGCAGATAGTGATGGAGGTAAAAGAATGGAAATGTTGGAGATTCCAAACCATAAATTCTACCTAGGAGTACAGTTTCATCCAGAATTTAACAGTAGACCTGGATTTCCAGAAGAAGCATTTTCTGCATTTATCAAAGCATCATCTGAAAAATAATTCAAAATTATTCAATTTTAGAAATTTCATAAATTTTTTGTCTTGCATCCCTAATGGAAACTTTCTTTTTTACATATCCTTTTTTCAATAAATGGCTTAATGCTAAACGAACAGTTCGGTCAGGAAGTAATGTTTTATTTGCTAAATCTTTTTGGGTTAGTGCTCCCTCATATTCGAGTGTTTTTAATAATAATTTAGAGCTAGGTGGCATACTAAGTAGATCTTCAGCAAGATGAACTTTTTTTGCTAAAGCAGAAATTCCAGTGGTATCTTTTTTAAGACGAACGATTTTTGCAGGAGGAATAAATTTAGAACATTCAACGGTTTTTTTTACCTTGTATCTATCCAATCCATCTAAAACAACTTCACAATGTAATCTTGCAGAAATATCATCAATTTCAATAAAGCTAGTATTTGAAACAATAATTGGTCGCCTAGTAACATCAAGAGAATTTACAGAAATTATTTCAAACACTGCAGAATCTTGAAACAATACAGGTCCACCAGCAGACATTGAATATGCAGAAGAACCAATAGGAGTAGAAACAATTATTCCATCACTATTATCATGCCAAACTTCATCTCCATTAACACGTAATGTATGTTCCATGAGCATTGCACTTTTAGAAGAAAATACAGCTACGTCATTTAACACAGGATAAACATTCTTTCCATCAATTTTAACACCTAAGCGGGGAACTTCTTCAATAGTAAAATTTTGTTTTTTTAAGATATTAACAAAGGAAGAAAATTCGCGGAGTTCAATTTGAGCCAAAAATCCACTTGCTTCCCCTTCACTAATACCCAATACAGGAGAAGTAGAATCAAAAGTTCTATGAAAGTAATTTCTAACACCCTTATCTCCACCTAAAACAATTATACAATCGGCGTGTTTATTCTTAGATTTTGTGATATTAAATGATTCAATATCTGAATCGTTTAAAATTTTTTTAATGATTTTGGATGCATTTTCAGATGTTCCAGAACCATAAATCCCTATTTGCATTGAAAAACAAATCCAAAGAGGAGAATAAAAGAATAATGCATCACAAGTCTCGAAAATCTACTAAATTATAAAAATAAGAAGCATTATTTTCTACCATCCCTTTTTTAGGAATTTTTTGTAAACCAACATTATTAGATTCAAGTGCAGCCTGAGCAGAACCTGCTGCAAAACATAATGCCCACAAAAAATCTTTTTCCTTTAACATAGTACAAGTAAATGCAGAACAAAAGATATCTCCAATTCCAGTTGTATCATGAATATTTTTATTTGGCAATTTAAGAGAATAAACTCTATTTTTTACCAATAAAGAAACATCTGATTTGTTAGTTAACAGCACATATTCAATTCCTTTTTTTTGTAATGCTAACATCATTTCATCATGTGACCCACTAACAATATTTTGACCTTCTTCAGGATTAATTTTAATTGCATTTACATCAGATAAATCAAGATCAGTTTTTTTTAAAATAATATTATTTGTGGAATCCTTTTGACGTAAAAATCCCTGAGGGTCAACAAGTAGAAAATTAGAATCATCTTTAATTTTTTTAAAAACATCATTAGAAATTTCATGAAAAATTGGACTAACAATATGACCATCAGCATCAAGACTAGAATAATCAATTGGATCACATTCATTTTCAAGTTTCAAAGTTCTATCAGCGCCAGAAATAGATATAGAGAATTTGGTAGTATTTTTATCAGATTCTGAATTTATTAAATTAATTTTATGTTCAGTGAGATATTGTTTTGGAAAATCAGAACCAAATTTTGTAAAAAGATTTACATCAAATTTGAATTCACGTGCCATAATACCACAATAAGATGCGGCACCACCAATTTGTTCATAAGAATTACCCTCAAGATGGATAGTATCAAGAGCACAATGAGAGAAAATAGACAGTTTCATTTCTTTAATTTTTAAGTTTAGTAAATTTAGTTTTTTGCATTATTTTTCTTAAAACAATCAGAACACATTATCTCACCATTTAAAATTATTAATTTTACACCAGATCTAAAACAAAGATGACATAATCCTTTCAAAATTGATCATAAGTATTGTGTCAACATAGGATTAAAGGATAAAGTATTTTTTCATGAATTTAGGCATAAATTTAGACATTTTTCCAAATTACCCGCAAGAATATAAGTAGGCAAAATGGCTGAATTTTATGCCATTAAAACGTGCAAGTAGAGGTCGAACAAAAGGAGGAAAAGGATCATCAGGAACAGTACAATGTACAAACTGTGGTCAAACAGTTCCAAAAGACAAAGCCAAGAAAGTTACTTCTAAATTAAATTTAGTAGAACATACATTAGCAAAAGAGTTACGTGCACAAGGCGCATATATTGCATCACCAACAGTTTTGAAACATTATTGTATTTCATGTGCAGTTCATTTCAAAATTATCAAAGTTAGATCAGAAGAAAGTAGAAGAAAACGCGGTAAACTTCGCGGTTAATATTATTCTGTAATATTTTTTGTAGTGTAAATCATTCTTTGTATTAATGTAATTGCTGCAATAATTATTACAATGATTACAGCATAATCCATGAAACCAATAATTCCAATTATAGCAATTACCAAAAGTCTTTCAGCTCTTTCACCAATTCCAATTCCTTGAAGTTTTATGTTAATTAAATCAGATTTTGCTCTAGCGTAGCTAACTAACAACGATAGAGTAATTGCAAGTAATACAAGATATGGTTCAGCATATCCACCAACTAAAATTCCTAAAAATATTGCAACTTCAGAAATTTTATCAAACATTGAGTCAAGGTATTCACCTTTTTTTGATGTCTTTCCAGTTACTCTTGCAACTTGACCATCAACCATATCAAAAAATCCTGAAACAAGTAACAAAACACCTCCAATAATTAATCCAAACTCCATACCCATTCCATAAACAACAGCAGAAGCTAAAGCAATGATAAGACCTACAACAGTCCAAAAATTAGGAGATAGTCCAGTTGCAGCAAATCCTTTACCAATTTTTTCAAGTCCAGGACGAAGAGTTTCACGTAAATTATTTAACACAAATTACACCCAAAATACCATCTAATAAAGTAAATCGGATTCGAAAATACCATCTACCTTCCAAATTCAGCGTAGGGTTGGAAGTATTGGTTAGACCATGTTAGAAATTATTAAAGCGTAGAATATCTTTTTTGAAGTAAATCATGAACTTCTTTTGTATTTTCACATCTTGTGATTTTAAACGAAATAATATTGAAGAAGAGGAATTTCGAAAACATTTGAATGAGCACCATGCTGACGAAATATTAGAAATTTCTAAAAAAGAAAATATATCAATCAAAGCAGTAGAAATGATTACCATAACAAATTCAATTGTTTTTATTAATTCTAATTAATTTTTTTAGATTTATCATTTTTGAGATAAATTCATTGCAATCATAGTGGAGATGATTTTTGCAGCCAATGATGCAGTAGCACCATTATCATGGTATGGATTTAATTCCACAATATCCACACCCGTTACTTTTGTTTCATCAAAAGAATGAATCATGTCAAATAATTCTCTAGAAGTTATTCCCTCAGCTTCAGGATTTCCAACTCCAGGAGCATATGCAGGATCTAAAACATCAAGATCAAAACTAGAATATACAGTGTCAAAAGTAGATATATGATCCTTAACTAATTGTGGTCCTTTACCATCTCTAACTTCCCTATCAGAAATTGTTTTAATTTTATTTTCAGTAAGAAATTCTAATTCTTCCTTAACAAATGCTCTAGCTCCAACATGTAAAATATTTTCAGCGCCTCTTTCTTCAACAATTCGTCTCAAGTAAGATGCATGACTTAATTTAATGTCTGCAAATTCATCACGTAAATCATAATGTGCATCAAAAACAACATAACCAGTTTCTTTTGGAAAACTAGTATACGTCCCATATGTAATAGAATGTTCACCACCTAAAATGAAAAGTTGGCGTTGTTTTGCAACAAGTTCAGTAGTAATTTTTTTTAACATATCAATCATCTCAGATGCAACTACAGTGTGTCGAGTATTTCCCAAATCTTCAATATTTACAGATTCTAAATCAATTCCAAGTTCAGGATGAAAAATTTCGATGTTGTTAAATGAATCTCGAATTGCATCAGGGCCAAATCTACAACCAGGTTTGTATGAATGGGTTGCATCAAAAGGCACTCCAAAAATAGTGGCAACAGGCTCACCACCCTCATCAGATCCGGTGATTAAGGGATTTTTATTCATGTATAAATCAAGAAAACTCATAGTACAATTACACCATTAAATTTGGACGTTTGGAAATATGTTTTGGAAAATTCAAACCAGTAAACGGTTTATCTTTTGTTTGTTCTTTAATTTCATTTACAAAGTCATCAAAAGATAGTTCTCTAACTGTACCAGTTTGTCTATCACGGATACTAAGATTTTCAGAATTTGCTTCCTTATCACCAATAACAAGAATATATTGAATCCATTCTTTTTCAGCTTCACGAATTCTTTTTCCAATACTTTCATTTCTATCATCAATATCAACACGAACAGAGTTAACAGAAATTTTATCTGCTAATTTTTCACAAAAGTCATTAAATTCTTCTTTTAGTGGAATTATTCGAACTTGTGTAGGGGATAACCATAATGGAAATTGAGGTTTACGTCCTTCATGTGAGTCAGTTGCAGCTTTTTCTAATAGTGCATAAATGATTCTTTCAATTGCACCACTTGGAGAATTATGTAAAATTATTGGATGTTTCTTTTCATTATTTTCATCTACAAACTCAATTCCATATCTATCACCATTTTCAACATCTATTTGATCAGTTGAAAGAGCTGATGCTTTCCCAAGATTATCAATAAAATTAAATTCCCATTTTAAAACAAAATAAAAGAATTTTTCAGTCCACATTTCAACTAATACTGGCTTTCCATTCTTTTTTACTAATTCTTCAATTGTAGATCTATTTTCATTGTAAAAATCTTCAGTAAATCTAATCGCCATATCATAATCAGAATTTTCAATTCCAAGGTTATTCAAAACACTTTGAGATAAATCAAATCTGACTTTAATTTCATCAATTGCCTGATTCATGTTAGCACAAAATGCATGACAGTCAGGCATAGTAAATGCCCTCAGTCTTC
>Ga0209556_1001780_pt1 | contig 11162 bp, 11 predicted proteins | sample SaaInlV_150m_DNA_5_FD_184652 | JGI IMG/M metagenome (GOLD analysis project Ga0209556, IMG submission 184652) | Marine microbial communities from expanding oxygen minimum zones in the Saanich Inlet - SI037_S3LV_150m_DNA (SPAdes) (version 2) | ecosystem: Environmental > Aquatic > Marine >...
GAAATGTCCAACTCATGATGTATCTATTCCATTAGGAAAATCTACTTATGGGTGTGGGTGTGGTTTTAAATTCGATAACAATCTAACTATAAAAACAACAAAGAACAATCACCCAACCGTGAAACCAATTAAATTAATATTGTACCTACAAACGTTAGTAACACCAAAAGGTGGAACCACACTAGACCCGTTCATGGGAAGTGGAACATCGGGGATGTCAGCAAATATCGCTGGATTTAATTTCATTGGTATTGAAATGGATAAAGATTATTTCAAAATTGCAGAAGCAAGAATCAATGCTTCTGACGATATGGTTTTAGATGATGATGATAAGGTGATTATAAAAGAAAACCAACCATCAATAAACACTTGGTTTGAATGATTAACTTACATAAAGGCGATTGCCTAGAAGTCATGGATAGGCTTATTGCTGATGGCGTTAAGGTAGATGCTATTATTACAGACCCACCATACGGCACTACTGCTTGTAAGTGGGATAGTGTTATTCCTTTCGACCAAATGTGGCTAAGACTAAACAAACTAATAAAACCTAATGGTGCTATAGTTCTTTTTGGTAGTGAGCCTTTTAGTAGTGCGTTAAGAATGAGTAATATTAAGAATTTTAGATATGACATTATTTGGAATAAAGTTAAACCATCAAACTTCCAGATGATGAATTTCCAAGTTGGAAGAGTGCATGAAATAATAAGTATATTCTCACAAAAACCAGCAGTATTTTGTAAAGGAAATAATATGTGCTATTATCCACAAAAGACAAAAAGAGATAAAGTAAAGAAAGTAAGTAAAACATTCTATGGCAGTAAAAATTCAACACTAAGAGAAGGGCATACAATTAAAGACCTAGGTGCTAAAACTTATAACATGAAACATCCAACATCAATACATACTCAAAGCAATGCAAATATAAAAGATAAAACACATCCAACTCAAAAGCCAGTAGCACTAATGGAATATCTAATAAAAACCTACACAAACGAGAGTGAGTTAGTACTTGATTTTACAATGGGTAGTGGCTCAACATTAGTAGCGTGTAAAAATCTAAACAGAAATGGAATAGGAATTGAACTAGACGATAAGTATTTTGAAATAGCAAGGGATAGAATTGGTGATTGACTTACACAAAGGCGATTGCCTTGAAGTTATGGATAATCTGATAGCAGAGGGTGTTAAGGTTGATTTGGTGGTTACAAGCCCACCATACGATGATTTACGTAGTTACGGTTCATCAATAAATTTTGAAGATGTTGCCAAAAAACTTTATTTAATACTCAATGATGGTGGGGTTGTTGTTTGGAATTGCAATGACAAGACTAAAAATGGTTCAGAAAGTTTAACATCGTTCAAAACAGCAATATTATTTGTCGAAAATGGATTTAGATTAAATGACACTATGATTTGGGAGAAAACAAACCCAATGCCTCAAGTCAAACAACCAAGATATAACCAAGTTTTCGAATACATGTTTGTTTTCTCCAAAGGAAAGCCAAAAACATTTAACCCCATTATGGTTGAATGCAAGACTGCAAATACACAATACAAATCTACATGCAAACAAATATCCAAAGACAATGTGAGAATTAAAAAAGAACTTACTATCAAACCACAGAAGGTCGATAGCAATATATGGCAAATGGCAGTTGCACAAAATAAAACTGAACATACTGCTGTATTTCCATTGGAGTTACCAACACGACATATAAAGTCATGGTCAAACATAAATGATTTGGTACTAGACCCTTTTATGGGCAGTGGAACAACAGGCATTGCCTGTAACAACTTAAATAGAAATTTCATCGGCATTGAAGTAGACGAAACATATTTTGATATAGCAAAGAATAGAGTTATAACAACATTAAAAGAATGGTTTGATTAAGGAGAAACATGGCATTAAATGAAAGCAAAGATATAAATGTACTAAGAAAATTTGACATCGACCTATCTTGGGGTCAGAATTGGGAAAAATACATTGACAACATATTTTCAGGGGTATCAACGTCAGAGGTTAAATCAGAACGTGACCAATGGCACAGGACTGGGAACATAGCAATCGAACTTGCATGTTATGGTAGACCATCTGGATTGGCAACTACCGAATCAGATATATGGGTACATAATCTAATTAAAGATAATGAACACATTTGCACACTGATGTTCAAAACACAAACACTGAGAAACTTTATTGAAAAGATGAACCCACGTACAATCTACGGTGGTGACAATAACGCATCTTTATTGTGCTTAGTACCAATCAAGGCATTAATTAACGAAGTAATGCTGTAAATGGTTGGTTTAGACGAATTCTTTACGTTATCCTCTTCCGACGAGGATAAAAAATCCAATGACTTTTTACGTTTCAAAGAACGTGATGTAAAGGCGAAGGATATATTTAGAATAAGTGAAATTCCAAAAAACACAGCATATAACTTCGTATCTCAATATCATTACTTGGGTAAAGCAAAATTCTTTGCAATATTCTCATACGGTTTATTCTACGAACATGATTTAATCGGAGTTGCTACCTTTTCAAATCCACAGGGGAACGTGGCATTAAAAGGATGGTTTGGGTTAGAGAACACTGACCAAAGCGTACTTGAATTAAGTCGTCTTTGTTTGTTGCCTGAATTAAATGGAACAAATGCAACATCGTACTTACTAGGTAATAGTATGAAGATGTTGAAAAAAGACCACAAAATACGTGCTGTAATCACACTCGCAGATGATAGCCGTCATGTTGGTTCTATCTACCAAGTATGTAATTTTAAATACTACGGGTTATCTAATCCAAAATCAGATTTCTTTAGGGCATCTGATGGCAAGGTAAATCCTCGTGGTGAAACTAAAAACACAGAAGGGTTATGGATTACAAGAACACGTAAGCACCGTTATTGCTATACATTAGACAAGGGATTGAAATGTCTGTTATCTGAAGTTGATACGAAACCATCACTTGACAAAACATCAACTTATTCATGCTGTGGAGGCGAAGGTACTATGCATGATAATAGATTCAATAAGACTTACACATGTCCAAAATGCTCAGGTGGTATGAAAGAAATATACAATGGAAATGAAGTGGAACAAGTAACTGATTCACCATTAGGAGATTGGTTTGGTTGATTTACACAATGGCAATTGCTTAGATGTTCTAAAAACATTATCAGATGATTCTGTCAATACATGGATAACATCGCCACCGTATGCAAAACAACGGGATTATGGTGGTGCTGAGTCAGAAGATTACTTATCGTGGATTTCACCGATGTTAGTTGAAATAAAACGAACCATGACATTGGATGGAAGTTTCTTTTTCAACATAAAGGAACATTGCCATAAGGGTCAACGAGATTTATACGTGTATAAACTTATAATCCACATGGTCGAATACTTGGGATTCAGGTTCGTTGATGAATTCATTTGGAACAAAACAAACCCATTTCCAACAGGAAGTAAAAAGCGCCTAAAGGATGGGTGGGAAAGAATATACCATTTCACAAAAACAAATGATTATAAGTTCTTCCCAAATGAATGTTTGATACAGTCCACCTCAAAAAACCTAGAACAAGAAAAGAAACGTAATAACATCGGTAGAAACCTTTCGACTAATGGAAGTGGTATGAATATGAGTAAACGTATATCAACTGATATGGTTAGACCAAGTAACGTCATCACAGGCAGTTCATCCAATTTGAACATTGAACATCCTGCTGTGTACCCAAGTTATCTACCCGAATTCTTTATTAAATTAACTACTGAAGCAGGAGATACCGTTGGAGACATGTTTATGGGTTCAGGAACTACTGGTATTATTGCTAAAAAAATGAACCGAGATTTCGTGGGCATCGAATTGGATAAGAGTTATTTCAACCTAGCAAAAAAACGAATCGAAGCGCCAACGATTGGAGATTGGTTTGAGTAAATTCACTGTTTCTCAAATTAATAAAAATAAAGCAGGGTTGTTCACGCAACAACTGCATTATAGCCCTGTGTTCCCAAAACTAACCAAACATTACCTAGGAATACATTTAGATGATGAACTAGTTGGCGTGTTGACATTAGGGTGGGGGACTCAACCAAAAGGAACAATCAAAAAATTATTTCCATCGTTAGATACCATTGATTACCTAGAGATTGGAAAAATGTGCATGACCGATGAAATGCCAAGAAACTCTGAAACACAAATGCTAAAGGCAGTTGTTAAATGGATTAAAACCAATCGACCGGATGTGACTCTACTATATACAATGGCAGATGGTATTATGGGAAAGCCTGGATATGTGTACCAAGCATTTAACTTTTGGTACGGTGGTAGTTATTGGACAGACTCATTTATGACAGAGGCGGGAGAGAAAGTACACCCTAGGTCAATGAGGGGTGTTCTCGCTGAGAATGCTGAATGGTTACGCGAAACAACTGATTGGAATAAAGAAAGATTGTTTTGGCCAACTATTGGCTACCTTAATAAAATAAACATGCGAAGAATCAAAGGGTTAATGTTTAGATATATGTATCCGTTAAACAAACGTGGGAAACAGTTGCTTAAGAAAAATGCAGATTGGCAACTAAATTCAGGTTATCCAAAGGTAACGGATTTAAAGTGGAAGGAGCAAACTATCAACGGTTACGTGGAGGTTGAACAACCTGAATTTAATTATGACAATGCAGTTATTAATAAAAAGAATATAGAACAATTCAAACAGTACGAAAATATGGAAAAATGGTTTAACTAACGTTCCATGTGAATTTCATATGGCATGTGCTAAATAATATTATAGTTATAAAAAATCCTCAATTAAGAGGATTTTTGTTTAACTTATTTCTTTTATTAAATCCTACGAACCATTACTTATTTCACCTGTGTTCTTAATACGAACAGGAATGAAAATAAATTCAACTGCTTTAACAGGCTCGATGGCTATATCGACATATAACTCACTTCTGTCAATTCTTCCAGGAGTGTTATTACTGCCATCACATACTACCAAGTAATCATATAAACCACGCTTAGCGATAAGGTCATTCATAATCTTCTCAATAGAACCCTTAAGTTCGTCACGAGTTAACTTGTCATTAGGCTCAAATAAGAACATCTTAGCAAGAGAATCAACTTGACTTCTGATATAAGAAACCAAACGCGATACATTAATTCTATCAAGTGCTGTACCAGACTTAGTTGTCTTATTACCGTAGTTAACAAGTCCAGTACCAGGGATGAATGTTAATGGATTAACGTTGTTTTCATATAACGTATCTCTTGAACCTTGTCTAACTGCTGTTTGTTTAAATTCACCTTCAGCATCTAAGTAACCCAATGCACTAATGTTATCAACATTACCACGTCTAGTACCAGCAGGTGCTAACCAAGGGTAAGATTGGTCGTCACTTCTAATAATAGTTCTAAGCATTGCATGACTTGGTGGAACAACAATCGCTGTGCCTGTTAAATCAGTTGTTTTACCACTTGGATAAAACACACCTAAGTAGTTGTCATTAACATTTAGTCCATCATTAGTTGCTAAACCCGTACCACTATTATTAGTTGCCCAATTAATAAGGTCTGTTCCAGATTCTTTAAGTCTTAATGGTGAATCACCAACAATAAATGCTGTGTTGTTACGTTCATTATTAAGTGCTACCATGTTAACCATTAACTCAGGGTAACCAGGAGTTGCCATTAAGTTAAACACACGTTGCTCTTCACGAATATCAGTGTTAGTGTCAATAGCCGCTTTCATTGCTTTAACAACAATAGAACGCTGTGCTAATCTACCCATATTTGCTTCACCATTGTCTTTAAGACCTGAAGCATTAACCCATGCATTCTTTTCAGTTGGCAACGTACCAGTAAATGCTAATGCATTAAAGTAATTTAATTTAAATTCTTTAACTGTGTAACCACTACGTCTAGTATTCCAAAGGATTGTACCAGTTGGATACAAGCTACTAGCTGGAGCATCTAAATCTAAGTAATCACTTGTAAGCATACTCTTGATAGTTGGAATTGCGTCACTGATCACATCTGTTGTTCCATTTGTTGCCCATCTGGCATCTGCAAATAGTACACCATTCTCAGTTGATTGGTCTGTTGTATCTAATGAAACCCATTGTGCTACGGATTTAACAGTTTGCCATCTGTGGATTAAAGGAAACTCTTCTAAACTACTAGTATTAATCCAAATATCACCATGTACTAATGCACTCTTGTCACTTTGTTGTGTTGGTGCAGTTACTGAAACAATTGGACCATTCGGACTAGTCAGTGTTAAATCAAAACCACGAACATCATTTGCTACATTTTGGTAACCTTTCCAACCAGAACCATCGTGTATCATTAAGTCGTACTCATCAATTGCACTGTAGTACCACTTAGTACCTTCTGTTGGATCTAAACCAGGTGCAACAGTGTTTGCGCTAAATCCTGTCTTAGTAGCAAGAACTTCCCAATTACTAAGAACTAAGTTAGTGTCGTTTCCTGTACGTACGTTACTTAACGTAGTAGTAATACCTGCATCTGTAATTGGTGTACCGCTTGTATCCTTAATTTCAATTACACCACCTTGTGTATGTGTAATTTTTATAGCGCCTGTGGCGAGAACTGACACAGATACATTAGTTGGTGCTACTGCTGATAAATCAGAAGCAAATGTTGATGCTGTAGTACCTGTCATTGTTACAGTAACAGGTGTTGTCATATTGTTTGAACCTTTATCACTTGCACTAACGGTGAATGTTTCACCAATGACAAATGTAGGAGTTGTTAAAGAACCTGTAATTTCAACGGCACCTGTTCCACTACGAACCATTACTTTAACAGTTGCAGTGTCATTGTCTGTTACATCATACATACCATAAGTAGAACCTGTTGTAATTGTACTACCGCCTGCTGTTGCGTCTAGCGTTTTATTTGCTATTGCATCATTTTCATATAATGGGGTTGCTTGTGTAATCCAAGATGCAGTTGTTGTACTGTACTGTTTAACTACTAAATTAGCACCTAAATTAACACTAGTTGTTTTAATCCATACAGAACCAGTTGGGCGACCTACAGTAGCAACAGCAAAATCAGTTGCTCTCCAAGATGGGTTTTGTGTATGTGAACTAGTTCTTAGTGTCAACGTAGGATGTGTTCCACCCATACTAGCACCTGTGTTATCAACGATTAACATAACTCTGTCGTATGCAACACCTGTACCTGCACCAATACCAGTAGCAATAAATGTTTCACCTACTGTATTACTGTTTGCACCAACCAATGTAAAGTCTGTTGTTCCAACTGTTTTAATTTCGTATTCTCTCCCAATAATAAAACTACCACTAGTAACTTCATTTGATGTTACTTTAGCAGCGTCAGGACTAGCATAAATTTCTAATTTATTACTAATAACTTGTGCAGTAATACCTGTAATTGTTGCTCCATTAATTGCTGTTACAACATCAGATAATGCTGTACCTGCAACAGTACAAGTTGTGCCATTGATAACAATAGTTGAACTATTAACAATTGTTAATGTACTTGCATCTGCACTTGTTACACATGGATGACTGTCATACCAATCCAAATCCGCTGTATTTGATGTATTACTATTATCACCGACTAGAACCCATACATTATTGCGATTCTTGTAATATACAGGTGAACTTGCATTAATTGCAACTACTGCATAGTCACCCATTACACCCACACTTGTTAGTGGAGTACCGCCTGCAACACCACCTATTAAATCTGCGGTGGATGTAATTACTGTTGGTACTTTATTTGTAAACGCTTCTGTAGTTGAGTTCCATTCAAAGATACCCCATTGTGTGCTTGCTGTGTCTAACCAATATGTACCGTTTGTAGGGTTTCCTGCAGGACGTACTGTAGTTGGTGTCAATTGTGCCAAATCAATATCAGCACGCTGAACATATGCTCTATTACTTGCACCTAGCACAGAGTAAGCAGTTTGAAGACCGTACTCATTCAATTCATAACCATGAATAGGTGTTCCGCCCGATGTTTTGTAAAAGAACGGATTGCCAAACGTACTTAATAACTCACGCTGACTTGAAATTAAATATGTATTACCAATGGCTTTTGCTAAAGTTCCTGATGCAGAACCTGTGCCTGCTCCATTAATCTTATTCTCAGCGGTTGCTATTAAAATATACGGTACTGTTGCGGTAGATGCCGCAGGGTATGCGCTCTCATCTACGATTGTTACTTCTACACCTGGTGAAACTAATGCCATTGGGTTACTCCCTAATCTATAAATTATTATTAAAACTATTTATTTGATTTTGTGATATTAGAGTGTTTGTAAGTACCTTTTAAACCTTTGTAATCTTTTATTATGCTAATTAATTAACATAATAAATAAAATTATCATTACAAAGGTATCTTTGATATGGCTAGAAAACCAGAAGGACAGAAAGAACGAACAATTTGTAGTTGTGGTAAAAGACCTATCGCAATCAATTATAAAAAGGATGGCATTACTCATTATCGTTCTATATGTAGTACTTGCTCAAAGAAAAAATCGTCTTCTAAGAATAAAAACTTTAAAGGTTATATGAAGAAGACGACCTGTGAGAAATGTGGGTTCATCGCGCCTTACCCAGAGCAGTTAGATGTATATGTTATTAATAATAATCCAATGATGGTTATGAACTTGAAAACTGTGTGTTTAAATTGCTCACTTGAATTGCAACATACGCAAAAATGGCCACAAGGCGACCTGATTGCCGATTACTAACCTATCTTTGTTATACCCAATCGTTTGACTGTATCCTGTAGGATATCAATCTGATTTATACAATCTTCCAATGCATGGTGACTGTTTCTTAATTTCTTTCCTGGATTCATCTTTATTATAGTCCTACAATCTAATATATCCCAAAATGCCCACGGATGTGAATAGCCATAATCCTTATAAGCATTTTCCAAAATAGGAATATCAAATCCAACACCCTGTGACCATACCTTACTTGATTTTCGAACAAGTTTAGATACTTCGCCCAATGCGATGTTTAATGGGATGCGATTATCTTCACCAAATGCTTCTTCCTGTGAGTCTTTGTGTTGTTTCATCCACCACTTCAGAGTTTGTTCACTCTCATGTCGTGTTGGTTGTGATTCTAAATCTATTCTTGCATAGAACGAGTGCTGTGTATAAACATTACTTGAGAATGGGTCGAACCCAATTGCACCAATATTAAGAATAATGGCGTTCTGTTCAGTGCTGAGTGTTTCTAAATCTATCATCAAATGCATGTTATATCGTCCTTAATTTGGTTAAACCACTGCAACATACCATCATCGGTGAGATGAAACATATCATCGTGCATTACATTGTTCTCTATTCCCCAATTATACGGAAATGTGGTTAAGTAATTAGCCCAATTATACTGTCGATACATATTGGAATCATGATTAAACATTCCTTCGTTTATGATATTGGGGTTTAAATCTATAGAGTAGTTAATATGTGGGTTATAAATAAATCCAAATGTGTATTTGATATTTCGTTGTTTTAAAAAACTTGCTGTCGTCTCAATATTAAATATGGTCATATCGGTAAAGTACCTTGTGTCATATTCCTTGTGTTGAATCGAGTTGTATTGATGGAGTATACTTTTTTTGCTCTCAAGGGTGTGCGACCCGTACGTACCTCCGATATGTATCCAATTGCTATTTCCCAATGTTGTATTTAATTGTAGCGATGGGTTTATACTCTTGGAAACATTCACGCCGTACCTATTACTAATGCGATTCATTCCACTCCACAATACAAAAACATTTGTAATATTATTATTTCGCATGCATGTTTCGATAACAGAATGCGAAATATACTCATTGCCTGCACCTGCACGTGCCATATTAATATAATCATGACCAAATATATTTAAAAATGAGTTGGCATTGGGAGTGATGTTAAAAACAGTTTCGCATTCATCTTTAATCCACGTAGGTAACTGCGTGAATTCAAATGCCGATTGGATATTAGGCCAACTTACATCCTTTACCATGTCGTACTCACTTACAACACCATCGTCTAAGAAACTATCGCCTGATACTAATACAGTCATTTAATTTGAAACATCATTTATATGATATGTTATTTGAATATAACCGAACTAATGTTTTTTGTTTAACTTTCTAATTAACTTAGAGATTGGATTTACCCTTTTGGTCTTTTTAGTCTTGCGTGCTTGTGCTTTGCTAGTGCGTCTGCGTGTAACTTTCATACGCTGTGCTTTGGCAAAATCTAATGGTTTGCCACAATCTCTAGCATCGGGAACAGTTCTATTTGCTCTAAATCCCGAAGTGCAACGCCATGCTAACTTAGGACCTTTCTTAGTAGACTTCCACACCATACGGTGCTCATTGATACCTTCTGTTATTTCGTTTATTTTCATACTATTTTAATCCACATTCTAATATACGAACTAGCACCTGATCTGTTAGCTAAAAACATATCACCCGCACGGTAATCATGTATATCTGTGCTATGCTTACTTACTCTTACAATAAACGTTTCTTCGTTGTCATGTAACACATTCCAGTTAGCATCTACTTGAGGATAATACCCTTTGTTGTGTGGTTCTAGTATATCTTCCATTGTATATACGTGTATTTTTCTTCCTAACGCTTTTTGTACTGTGCCTAACTTCCCTCTTGGTATTTCCTTTTTAATAGTACTAAAATAACTTGGTTTTTCATCAAACTCATACCCCATTTCGATAATCCTATTGTATTCACTACTACCGAACGCTTTTCTTAATGGTATTTGTTCTAAACTGTCTGTATCAATTGGCTTAGAAACTGTTTTGCCTGTTTCTAAATCAAACATAGTGCCGTATCCATCGCCGTCCTTAGCTATTTTCTTATCTCCCCACGGACCTTTAATTATTTTATCATCTGTTATTTCATTAATTTTCATTATCCGATTACCCAGTACAATGGCTGTGAGCCATCGGTAAAGTTCTTCAAGTCTTCAATCAACTGCATCATTTCACTAGTTGCTTCTGCTTTAAGTTGTCCGCCGTTTAGTGCTGTTCCACCTTGTGGACCACTAATACTAGCAAACTTTTCACGTGCTTCGCCCATAATTTGCTTTGCTGAACTGTACGTGTATTCTCTAATCCACTGACTTGTTTGGAAATCT
>Ga0209556_1001816_pt1 | contig 11031 bp, 13 predicted proteins | sample SaaInlV_150m_DNA_5_FD_184652 | JGI IMG/M metagenome (GOLD analysis project Ga0209556, IMG submission 184652) | Marine microbial communities from expanding oxygen minimum zones in the Saanich Inlet - SI037_S3LV_150m_DNA (SPAdes) (version 2) | ecosystem: Environmental > Aquatic > Marine >...
GTCTTGGATAATTAATATCATCAATAATAACGCTATTGCCTACAATCTTTCCGTCTAATACATATTCCATTATTTATCCTCTAAATATAAAAATTCATCTTTAATTAGTTCCTTGATACCAATACGTTTCATTACTAGCTTATGAGCATCATTAAACTGTACAGCCATACTGTCTAGGAAAGCATACAAATGTTCAACAGTGGGCATCTTTCCCTCGTTAATCATCTTGTCTTCACTAGCAACGTAGTCTCTGATAATCTTAGTAGCAGTTTGAATATGAACACCGTACTGTTCCATATACTCCATATTACCACCAGTGATACTACCTGTCTGTACTACATCTCTGTGTGCTTGTCTAAACGCTTGTTTGATATGATGGTCAATCTCAGCTATCTCAGCATCACGTTCATCCCATTTCTCTGGGATATTATGGCTTTCTCTGATTTCATCATAAGCACATTGGAAAGTAGCAATCTCTTTTAAAGCACCGTCAATATAATCTTTCTGTCTAAATGCTTGTGCCTCAGCTTCTTGTGCTTTAATGACAGACATTTCATCACCTTTCTCATACCATTGTTTAATCAGAATAGCTTTCTTCTTCATCTTAAAATAGCTTTCTTCTAATGCACCACGCTTACGCTCAATTTGAGATAAGCATTGACGCATCATTCTATAAGGTGAGTCAGACATCATTGTTAGTGACATCAACTGATTAGTAGTTTGAGTTTGTGAACGACCTGCTGTGTGATTTGCTCTATCAATCATAGGCATCTTAGAAGCAATAACTGCTAACTTCTCGTCTGTGATTGTAGATAATCCACCTACTGACTTTTGTAATTCTTTAAAGCCATTGTATTCACTTAACTGGTCTTTAGCTTCATTTAGTTTTATTACTTTGCTTGTATTTGTTTTCATATTAATCTCCTGAGCAGCCTGATACTTGGTCTCTAGCTAATGTCAAGTCTCCAAAGTCTGTACCGTTGCCAGTTGTTTGTATGGTGACATAGTCAATTATATTGTTCACTGGGGCGCTTCCACCCGCAAACACACCATAAGTACCATCTGAGCAGCCTGCGTGTTGATAGTTATTTGACCTAGTTAAATCACCAAAATCTGTTGCATTTCCAGTTGTTTGAATAGTGATATACTCTACAGCAGTACCACTTCCACCTTGCCCAGAAAATAAACCACGCGTAGTGTCAGAACACCCAGCAGGTCCATACCATCGCCAAAGAGTAGTATCCGCCATATTGCCAAAACTTACAGCATTGCCTGTTGTGGCTATTGTTACGTATTCCATCGTTGATAAAGGAGAGCCATCATAACCACCACAATAAATCGCCCTAGTTGCATCTGCTAAAGAACTTCCCCAATGTCTAACACTAGACTCATTACCAAAGTCTATGGCGTTACCAGTAGTTGCTATCGTAATATAATCAATAACATCACTCCCCGCCCTACCTATAAATAATCCTCTAGTATCATTAGAGCAAGATGTGACACCATAGCCGCTTACTGTTAAGTCACCGAAGTCTGTAGAGTTACCTGTTGTTGCAATAGTTATGTAATCAATTACATTGGATGATGGTCCAGCACCACCATTTACACCCCTTGTGCCATTAGAACAACTACCAGAACCATCAGCAACTCTAGTCAAGTCACCAAAGTCTGTAGCGTTACTTGGGGTTGCTATAGTTATATAATCAATAGTATTATATTTAGGACCAGCATTATAGCCACCCATAAATACACCACGAGAGCCACCCCAGCCGATACCAGCAACACTCGGAGTTAAACTTAATGCACCACTAACTAACATCTAGCACCTGAGCAACATTATTCATATTAGTACCATCACTAACAAAAGTGAATACATCTTTAGCACTCGCATCTGTGGTTAAAGTAGGTGCTGTTCCACCTGCCCACTTAAACACCGTATTCCAACCAGCAGTCCTTGAGCCAGTACCATCTTGAATAATAGTAATGACATAGACTGAACCATCTACTTGGTTAGTGGGTGCATCAAAGGTTGTATTAGCCGTTAAGGTTAATTTACATACTTGGTTGGCTGATAAATTCCAATCTTGGGTAGCATCAAAGGTTAGTGTTGTTGCGTTAAAGTTTTGTTGGCTTGTCCATTCTTGAGCAGTATCTGTCTTAGCGGTATCTGCATCATATGCTTGAACATCAGTACCGATAACCATACCAGTAATATCATTACTGTTTAAGTCTAAATCACCACCCAACTGAGGGGTTGTATCGTTAACTAAGTCACTATTAGCAGCTAGACCCGCAGCTGTAACCCTTTGTTCAATCCTATCACCTGAAGCATAAGCTCTAGCTGTCGTGCTCTCTGAGGCTCTAACTACTGTTAATACGTCGGTTGACCTGGCAGTTACTTTAACAATCTCGAGGTTATTCGAGCTGTCGATAAGCGTCGCATAAAAGTAATCAGCCCCTGTAAGCGTAGGGAATCTTGCACCCTCGCCTGTTGTAAGCGTAACACTCGTAGCGCCGCTAGTGATACTAGCAGCTAAGGTTGAATACGCGTTATTAGCAAATTTAACTGCCATAGTCTACTCCTAGTTTACAGTGACTGTCCAAGTGATGCCTAGCGTGTCAGCTGCTGCTTTGTTTATAACAGAGAATGTTGTTCTACATAACATCGTGCCTGCTGATGAAGCATTAAAAATACCTGCTTCAGTTACTGCACCTGTACCTACGCCTGCGCCGAAAGTCACTACATATGCAACGCTGTTAGTCGTAACCGTTGTAGATGTTAACGCTGTTCTGCTCGATGCAATTATAGTCTCAAGTGTCGTATTACCTACAACTGCACCTGTTGTGCCTGTACCTAACTCCATATGTGACATTGCTGTCGCAGTTGCATTTTTCATACGTGATGCAATGAAGTTCTTACCTACTGTAACTACAGTGTTTGGGATGATTACTTCTTTAGTAACATCGCCTTTCTCGTTTGTAAGAGTAAGTTTTAGCTCACCCGTCATTTTAATGTTGTCTTTTAACATTAGTTTCTCCTATGTAATAGTGGTTATATTAGCCATGTACGCACCGATTGTCAACGTCGGATAGTGGAAGTCTACCACAAGTCCTGCACCACTTGTATCAGGATATGTAATTAAACCATGGTTCATAACAGGCTCGTTGACCAAACCTGGTGCCCCGATAGTGCCTGTATGTGCTTCGTAGCGGGTGCTATCTGCACACCCGTCTGGGAATCTGGATGAGTTTAATAGGCTATGTTCACCGTTTAGTAGGCAATCATAATCTGCTATTGTTAATACTCTAGGAGTATGTATAAAGCCTGACTCACCGTCAGACATAAATACTTCATCCCAATACTGCTCTGTCTCACCTAGAGTCAGTGTAAGTACAATGCTCTCAGCTGCTGTCGCTGATGAAGCAAGTACGGATGTAACGCTCTTAGCGTCCGAGTCACTTGCTGATGCAGCAGACGTCAAAGCTTTCGTAATGCCGAACGTGTTAATGCTGTCCGATGCCGTCACCGGGTCAGGGTCTACGTCTACATCAGTTAAGTCGTAGTCGACTGCTGATGTGAATTGCTTAACAATTATACTTGTCGTAGATACTGCACTTGTAATTGCTTTTGTAATATTAAATGAGTCAACACTATCCGAAGCTGTCGCTGATGAAGCAAGTACGGATGTAACACTCTTAGCATCTGAGTCACTTGTCGATGCAGCTGACGTAGCTGTAGAGGTTATGCTCTTTGCGTCAGAATCTGTTGCTGTGAGTGTGCTCGTTGTACTCTTCGCAGGGCTAAATGCTGTACTGTCCGATGCCGTCACCGGGTCAGGGTCTACGTCTACATCAGTTAAGTCGTAGTCGACTGCTGATGTGAATTGCTTAACAATCGTACTGGTCGTAGATACTGCACTTGTAATTGCTTTTGTAATATTAAATGAGTCAACACTATCCGAAGCTGTCACTATATCAGTTTCATATTTGTTGTAGGTAAACGTATTGAGTACGTCCGCCATTGTAATAAGGTCAGACTGGATAGAAGTAGGGTTAGTGACTGTAGAGTCAGAAGCCGTTAAGGTCTCAGTCTGGTTGCTTGTAGGGTTAGTAGCGACGCTATCACTTGTCGATGCAGCAGATGATAAAGCTTTCGTAATACCGAAGGTGCTAATGCTATCTGAAGCAGTTACCGGGTCAGGGTCTACGTCTACATCAGTTAAGTCGTAGTCGACTGCTGATGTGAATTGCTTAACAATCGTACTGGTCGTAGATACTGCGCTCGTAATTGCTTTTGTAATATCGAATGAGTCAACACTATCCGATGAAGTAACTGCATCAGGTTTATATTTGTTGTAGGTAAACGTATTGAGTACGTCCGCCACTGTAATAAGGTCAGACTGGATAGAAGTAGGCTGTGTAACTACAGAGTCACCCGCCGTTAAAATCTCAGTCTGGTTGCTTGTAGGGTTAGTAGCGACGCTATCACTTGTCGATGCAGCTGACGTAGCTGTAGAGGTTATGCTCTTCGCGTCAGAATCTGTTGCTGTGAGTGTGCTCGTTGTACTCTTCGCAGGGCTAAATGCTGTACTGTCTGTTGTAGAGACTGGGTCAGGGTCGATATCAGCGTCGCTCATGTCGAAGTCAACTGATGAATGGAATATCTTACTTACTACTGCTGTGACTGTTACGTCAGATGCCTCAGTAATATTAACAGTCTTAGCCGCACTATCTGTTGCTATCGCTGTTGATGATGTAGTAGTTGTTACAGCTTTAGCATCTGAGTCTGAAGCTGTTAGGGTTTCAGTAGTATTAATACCTACGTCTTTCTTATCTATAGCATCTGATGTAGATACTGAATCGTCTGATACAGCCTTACCCGCTTCGTTACTAACGCTATCACTTGCTGTTAGTGTTTCAGATATTGCCCTACCTAGGTCAAATGCTGTAGCATCTACAACAGTTACCGGGTCAGGGTCTACATCATCGTCACTCATATCGAAGTCGACAGATGAATGGAATATCTTATTAAGGGTTGAGTCTGCTGTAACTGAACTTGCAACCGCCTTAGTTACGTTAACGGTTAGAGCATCCGCTACTAGTAGTGTTTCTTCTTCGCTCTTAGTTACAGCAATCGTGTTAACTAAATCAGACGCAGTAACTGTCTGTGCTTCTAGTATGGTTAGTGGTACTATGTACGCAGTTGCACTAATTGATACCGCGGGGGCCGCAGTTAAGCCTATAGAGTATTCAGTCTTTGCAGCAAAAGCACTCGACACCGAAGCCGAGGCTAATATAACTGATGATATTGCTGCTGTAAACTTTATATTCACTAGAAATTTTCTCTTACCCTAAACCTTAGTGTGTCATATACTGTCTGTATGACACTGTCGTACGATACAATTATCTCACCTTCGTAGGCGCCTGCGTCGACATCTAAAACACCTCCGCTGAAGTCAAACTGTACCTTACCCGTCGTACCGCTATCTAACTTAGTTGTTGAGATAGTAGATAATAATGTCGTACTGCCCATGGCTCTAAACTTAACTGTAACAACTGTTGATGCGACAGATAAATCTAACGCCCCGCCTGCAACGTCGTCCGTTAATGTTAAAACAATTATTGGTTTCTCATCACCCTTTACTAATTTAATTACATCAGCCATATTATCCTCAAGCTAGTGGGCGCATCTCAACAGTCATAGACGCTCTTGCAGCACCTAAGGTTGTTCTAGCTCTGCGCTCTGAAATTTGAAATGAAAACTGCTTCGCATGGTATGTTGCTAGCTCTCTATCACTCCAGTCTTTATTAGGGAGGACAAGTAGATGCTGCAACGCACCGTGCATTATTACGTTCTCTAGCTCATCTAAGACTGACTTATCCATCTTAGTAGCTGTGCGTAGTGGCTTTAATACTACAATCATCTTAACATCGTACTTCACTGCATCGTCAGGGACGGGGGCTAATGCGAAGTTATCGGCATCGAGTTGAGTTATATACCTAGGCTCTGAGCGTTCATCCGTTGTTGCTTCAGGCCACTTAGGTTGTATGTCGTGTAGGTGTTCAATAGTAACAGGTGCTAACTTGCGCCCATTAACAGTTACTGTTAGGAATGCGTGAACCTCTGCATCTGTCGGTGCGCTGTACGCATAGTCATACACACCTGGAGTTAAGCGTAGCTTAGGTTGCTCATAGCGCCAAGCTAAAGTTCTCTCACAGGCCTCGATAGCCGCATCACGAACATACTGCTCAATGATAGGCGTCGGACAACCTGGAACGCTCGGGGCTAAACGAGATACAATCGTACTAAAATCACGTGATGCCATTAGATAACCTCCCCGGGTTTCATACCTGAGTTCTCAGTATCAGTCACTGGTCTACTCTGAGCGCCTACACCTAGAGCCTGTGTAAAGGACTCCTGGAATAACTTAGCTCTATTGGAATTAACATGCTCATTATCAATAGACTCAGCTAAGAATACTGTGGCATCAAGGACTACAGGGAAGTAAGCATCTGATAATAGTGCTACTGCTGTAGTTGCATCATAAGTAGGGGGAGACTGTGTGTACTCTATAACTAGTTTCTGCCCAGCTGGAGCCTTAGGGTAGATGAAGAACCTATTTGGGTTGCGTACATGACGCATCCAGTTTGTTGCAGCTGCTGCTGTGTCGTTCATCCACGACGGTAGCGCTTGGTCTAGTGTCTCACGATTAACTTCGATAACGCCACTACCGCTGACTACTGAATACACCTCAATAACCCTAATGGAATCTGTCGGTGCAGTTTGTAGAACTGCGTCTGTTACACAGGTTACTTCACCCACATAAGCAAATAAATCGGGGCGTAATACCGCGATTCGCTTAAGTGCTTGGTTTGCAAACCCGAGTAACACTGCATCAGTGTAGCGTTGGGGCGAATCAATATCTTGTAAGATACGCCTAGTCTCAGTAATTACATCATTCAATATCATTTAAGCAGCCCTTTTGATGCTTCCGCATCTAATTCTACATTACTTGACTTGGGTTGGGCAGGTATTTTTTTAGTGGTTAAGTCCATTTGTGTCTTTCGTTTCTCTTGTTTCTTTGGAATATGTTTCTCAGGGAATGCTACCTCTGCAGAAACTTCTTCGCATAATTCGTTGTCGGCTAGGTATTTATCCCATCCGTATATAGTGCCGTCTGTTTTGTGGCGTAGCCACCTTTGTTCTCCCATAATAAAATCTCCTCTGAAGAAAGAAAGGTTAGGGGCCGAAACCCCCTCCCTTAACTTAAATTACGAACAGTCTGCAACGACCGCCCATAAACGTACAACTGCAGTATCAGCTGCATTGATAGTTTTAATATCAATGGTATCAGCTGCGCTGTAGTATTTACCATTTGAGTAACCCGTAACAGTGTTAGGAGCTGCCTCAGCAAGTACCAAAGACGTTGAGTAAGATGCTGCTGTGTTAGCATTTACACCATCTAAGAAACCGTCAACATCAGAACCATCACCAACATCAATAGTTAGTGTGCCGCCTTCAGCGGTTGTTACATCCAAACCAACTGCTAAGACCATAGTCTTAGCTGGGATGTGTAGTGCTGTCAATACGTCGTTTGCACCAAGAGCTGTTAAGCTCGCTGCTGCACGGTCAGTAGTGATTGTTGCGAAGTTTAATTCAACTTCTAGTACGCCGACTTTATTTACGCCAGAAGCAGTGTGTGCTGCTGAGCCTAAGTTATAGCCAGTACCGTCTGTATATGTAGCCATTTTATATCTCCTATATTACAGTGTGATTACTGACTGAGACAATGCTTCAGGTTTTACTACCTTGTAGCCATATACTTGCAAGCCACGGATAATGTTACCGAAAGTTGTTTCAGAACGTAAAGTCTCAAGGTTAGTCATTTGCGAAGCAAACGTCATACCCATCTTATGACCAGCGATTACGTCAAACTCAGAACCAGTCTTTTTCAAGTTGTGGCTCACGTATAACGTGAATCTGTCAATCATACCTAGACGACCATTACGTAGCGGTGAGTTACCATCGCCAGTGATTGATGCATCCTTAAGGTCTGATTGCTTAATGTACGCAGCCATCTTAGCTGGGATGATTAAGAAACGGTCACTTTCAGGCGCGTTAGCTTCGTCAAGAGTTAAACCCATGTTGATGATATGCTCGATAACATTAGTACTAGATACAGCAACTGGAGTACCAGTTACACCTAAGTTAATGTTGCCAGAGATAGCACCGGCTGTTGCGCCCTTGTTGCTAGCTGAAATACCCGGAAGGATATCAGTTAACACACGTTGGTCAATCTTAATCTTCATACGCTCTGAAGCGTCCTTAGACCATTGGTCCATCATCTTGATGTCCGACTGAACTTTATCAACGTCGTCTTCAACCGCAGCAAAATACTCACCTTTATCGATAAGTAGTTGTAGCTTAGGTTTGTCAGGGTTTTCAACTTTAAGTGTTTGCCCTTTGACATACGTCTCGATTGTTAACTCAGGGGTAGTACGGATATTAACCGTGTCGCCATAAGCTTTGATTTCACCTTCGTAGTCAGTGTTTGAGATTGCAGACAACACCGTAGCGTCGTAGAAATTCTCAATCAGTTTACCTGACCAAATTTCTGGGATAAAGTTCCCAGAGTATGCTGGTTTACCAGCTGATACTGCAAAAGCCATTGTAGCCTCCTATATTATATTATGCAGTGACAATACGACCGTCTCGCTGTGCAGCGAAAATGTCGCGCTCTATTCTAGCACGTTCTTTATCTTGACCTTTATATCTACCCGACTTGACACCATCATAAAATGCGGTGATATCGGCAGGGGTATATGTCTGGCCACTATCCGACGCAGGCGCAGCGGCGGATTTACCCTTACCCGGTGCTACCTGTTTCTCTAGCTGACTCTGTGCGCTAGTTGTTTCTTGCTGAGCTTGTGGCATACCATTCATACCTCCCCAAGTTGAAAAGAAACTAGCTACCCTGCGTGCATCGAAGTTACTCTGTGCATCTTCTAAGTACGTCTGGCGGCTAATCCCTGTTAGTGGGTCGATATCTAAAAGCCAAGTTTGGAAATCTGGGCTCTCGTTAATATCTCTCCAGTTCGGGACACTATTTGAAAGTTCACCCCAAAACGATTGCTCAGTATTCTGAGCTTGCTGTTGTGACAACTGTTCTACACGAGGCATAACATTTGATTGCAACTGCTGAATCGTTTGTTCTAAGTGGGCGATGCGTTGGTTAGATGCATTAGTTCCTTCTTGGTTCACACGACGCATAACGTCGATTGAGTCACCGTAATCCTCTATGTCCTGCTCTGTTATCAGAGTCTGTGGGACTTCCGGCGCTGCCGGTGTAGGTGTTGGTTGACTCGCTGCTGAACTAAGTAGCTGTTCTAATTGGCTAACTCTATCTGCTAACTCCCGTTTATCTGCGTGCAAACGTGGAATCTCTGCATTGTACATTCCCTGTAGGGTCTTATACTTCTGTTCTAGTGGTTTATCATCTTGAGTGCCTGAAACCGTTTGCTCTTCTGGTTCAGACTGAGGTGCTTGTTCGTCGACACGGTCGGCTTGTACGGCTTCAACTACTTCTCCCTCTTCAGCAGGCTGGGCTACAACGCCCTCCTCTGTGTTAAGGTCTTCATATAATTGTTGTACTGCCTCTGACTGTTTCTTAACTTGCTCTGGTATTGCCATGTTATCGCTCCTATTGGTATGCGTAATAAAATACAGCTATCATTTTGACTCTGCTGCGTGTTCTGGGGACTTTTCTGCGAACTCATAGAGTTCTTTTAGAACTTGGCATCGTCCCTGAGCTAATGCCACGTTCGTAGTAACATGTGGTAGCTGCGATAGTTCGTGTTGCTGCCACCCTTGCATCCATTCTAATAGAACTGGATACTGGCGTACAGTCGCACCTAGCGCATGAACAACCTCTGGTGAAGGTTTTATCAACCCGCACCTCCTGTTACACGGTTACTCACTGTGTTTCCATCCATACCACCTTTGGGAGAGCCGTCAGGTTGAGTTGGAGTTGCGCCCGCTGGCTGTTGTGGCTGCTGTTGGGCAGTCTCTTTAGCTAGCTTGGCGTTCTCGCGTTCAACGAAACCGGCCTTCTCCCGAGATGGGATGATATCATCCACAGGCATTTGCAACCCTTTAGCCACTTCGCGAAGTATCGCGGCACGGCCATCCTTACCAACGATTTCCATATCGATTTCGTTGGCGGTTGCATTAAGAAATTCAATTCGGCGCACGTTAACAGTTTCTTTAACTGCTAAGTTAATTGCACCACGAGCGATAATCTCAACATCACCCTTAATACTTTCATCTTCATCATAGCGCATGTTGTATACAAACTGCCTATGAACAATCTTTTTAATTACATCACTGTCAATATGCATGACAACTTGTCTAATACCTTTACCTGCTGAACCCATCAACATAGATAGGCCTGACGCTGTACGTCCTGCTCCATGTACATTAAGGTCACCTGAGATATAAGATGGTATGCCTGAGTGGTCGTCTGCTAACGCACTGAACTTCTCATACACAGCCATCAACGTTTGAGCATTATCATCTGGCTGTGTGAATCTTACAGCTGGCGCACTCGACCCCATAGGGTCGTTAGTAACTTGCCAGATTTTCCAAGGGTGTAGTTGAGTGATGTCTTCATTTGGGGGAATACGTTCGAGGTTAACTTCCACTTGAGGACCTGAAGAAATGCCCATGTTGTTAACCAAAGCTCGTGCAGATGCGTTGCAGATATTTTGTACATCTTCGATAACTTCGGGTATACCTTTACCCCAAAAAGCTCCTGGGCTTTTAATAAGCGATGTCTTAGCATAAGGTTTTTCTCCCAGTGGGTCGTAGTTTAATACGGCTTTAATAACGTAGTTACCTATAATCCAGACACACGCTTCATACTCTCTGGCTTCATCAGGTACTTCCTCTTCATCTAGTCCCCACTCGCGTAGCATCTTACCGCTCACTTTACCGTGGAACTCTAAGGCGTCAAAAATTTCTGTGGGTCTGTT
>Ga0209556_1001842_pt1 | contig 10895 bp, 8 predicted proteins | sample SaaInlV_150m_DNA_5_FD_184652 | JGI IMG/M metagenome (GOLD analysis project Ga0209556, IMG submission 184652) | Marine microbial communities from expanding oxygen minimum zones in the Saanich Inlet - SI037_S3LV_150m_DNA (SPAdes) (version 2) | ecosystem: Environmental > Aquatic > Marine >...
TGAGATGCCGCCTACGTCAGGTCCGTCTGGCTGATGACAGACAACACAATTCTTTTGAAAAACGGGAAGAGCGTCCGCGTAGAAAGTAGGAGTCCCGCTTTGAGCCTGAGCCACACTAGCGCCAATGGCAGCAGTGAGGCCTAGTAGCAAATTCTGTAGAGCGATTAGTCGGGGTTTCATGTGTATTCCCTTCTTGTGTTTATCGTTAATTAGTAGGCACATCTGCAAGGAGACTAATGGGAAACAGGCAAAATGTCCATAAAATAGGGGAGATTCAAGAAAACCTACTCTGGTATTTGGGAATAGCCAGTGTCATGCTTCTGGCGAATAATACCCACTCTCCAAGAGAAATCGAATGATGAAGAAACTCCTAGCACTAATGGTATGCCTGGCCCTAGCCAATTCACCGAGTTTAATGGCCGCGGATTCAGCCAGTGAAGGGGCCAATGCAATATTACTGCTCAATGTAATCTCGGAAGGACCTCTCTCCGCTAGGGATGTTGTCTTTACTAATGTGGAAACCGGCGCAGAGTTGAGGGTGAGAAATCTGCAAAACATTAGCAGGCTTAGTGAAACAAAATTTCGAATGGAAGACATCGTTGCAGGCGAATATTACCTGAGCAGCATATACCCGACACTCAACCGAAACGATAATGCGTCAAGAATAGATCTGGATGAAAGTAGCGGAATAATTACAATTCTGCCCAATACCATCAACTACATCGGAGACCTTATTGTTACTTCCGAAGAGACTGGAAGAGGGATTGAGACTTCATTTACTTACCAGGCGAATGGGGTAACCTTACAATCCGCCGCCGCTTCTGAGACAGCAAATTTTCAGGAAATGGATACGGTGGTTTCTATAGCTGGAAATCAGCCGGTGATGGTGGATAAGCGTTTATTGGGATTGTAGTAAAGGGTGCCAGCCGGACTTGCACTAGGTCTTTGTTGAGCCGTGTTTATTGTGATCATCAAAATGATGACCACAATAAACAGTCGTAATCCTCTTTAGATACTCAAGCGGGTTTGCCTATTCTATTGATCAGTTAGTCAGCAAAGCTGGCACTGGTTTTAGGGTGGGCGTATAGCCATTCTACAACTTGTTCGCTGAAGCTTGCCGATATTCTGGGTACATGAGAGCCGCCTTCAATTGTCCATAGTTCGCTAGAACCGCCGGTCTGACAACCTTTCTGAAATAGCAGTACAGATGATTCATGGCCTTCGATGCTTGCCTCAAGGTCACGAAGTTCGCGTTCTGCGCCTTCGGCATCGCAACCATTGTATGACGCCCATCTGCTTACGCTCTGCAGGGCGCTGGGATAGTTGTTGCCGCCGATTTCGGAGCCATCGTATGCAATTGTGCCATCTGCAGTGCCGTGGATTTGAAGAATATGAACGGGGTTATCCGGGGCACCTCTTTCTTCGGCATGATTTGCGCCTGCCACACTGGCGATTGCAGCAATTGTTGCGGAATGATCATAGGCTGCGCGATAAGACATGAAGCCACCATTTGAATGTCCGATCAAATACACGCGATTCGAATCGATGTTATAGCTTGATTTCATTTCATCAATGATACTTAGCACATAAGCGGAGTCATCGACTTTAGTTTGGAAAAAATCGCAGCAGGCAGGGCTCGCATTCCAGAATCTGTTTTCATCCCCGCCGGGTTCCTTGTTGCCGTCCGGTGCAACGAAAAGGAAACCGTAGCGGTCTGCAAGACTACTGAACTTCATATATGAATCTTGACTGGCTCCGCTGGATGTATAACCGTGAAGTAAAATGATGAGCGGGTTCGGAGTTTCGCTATTGTAATTTTCCGGTACAGTTACCGGTAATTCGCCGCGACCGAGATCAATTGATTGTGCCAATGAGAGACTGGCTGTCATTGAAAGTAGGCCGGCTATTAATAGCGTTCTTAGATTTAGCATGTTAATTCCTTTCTATATTTGAGAGTTGGATTGATACTTTATTTTATAGTGATAGATGTTGTTTTATGGAGTAAGGATAACCTTGCCCGTGGTTTTTCTGCCTTCAAGTGCTCGATGGGCTTCCTCAGCTTCGGACAAAGGGAAGAAATGTTCGACCCGTAGTTTCAGCTTGCCTTCGGCGATCCAATTGAATACATCACCACTACGCCATTCCAGGCTTTCGCGGTCAGCCACGTAGTCAAAGAGAGTAGGGCGAGTCAGAAACAATGAACCTTTGGGTCCCAGCGTTGCTGGATTGAATTCAGTCACCGGCCCGCTGGCATTACCATATAGCACCATATAACCCAGACGCTGCAAGCAATCGATGCTCTTGTCAAAAGTTGTCTTGCCTACTGAATCATAGGCAACGTTCACGCCCTTGCCATCGGTAATGCGTTTAACTTCAGTTTCAAAATCTGTTTCGGAATAGAGTATGACTTCGTCAGCGCCAGCTGCTCGAGCTAGCTCGGCTTTTTCTTCAGTGGATACCGTACCGATAACAGAAGCACCGGCCATCTTTGCCATCTGTATAAGAAGTAAGCCTACACCTCCGGCGGCAGCATGAATCAAGCAGCTGTCGCCACTTTTAATCTTGTAGGTGGACTGGGAAAGGTAGTGTGCAGTACATCCCTGAAGCATGGCTGCTGCACCTTCGGCGAATGATACGCCATCGGGAAGGGCTACCAATTTATCTTCGGGAACCGAAGCGTATTCGGCGTAGGCACCGGCTACATTGGTGTAGGCAACTCGATCACCGGCTTTAAACAGACTGACATCGCTGCCTACCTCCTCGACTATACCGCCAGCTTCCAGGCCGAGAGTGGCAGGAAGGGGAATCTGGTAGAGCCCAGACCTCTGGTAGGTATCTATAAAATTTATTCCCGCTGCTTCTACTTTAACCAGCACATCGTTGGCACCCGGGCTGGGTACGTCGATATCTTCGTAGCACATGGCCTCTGGGCCGCCATATTCTTTGACTCTAACTGCTTTCATTTAGTCTTCCTGTCGCACTTCTCTGTAGGTTCTCTGTAGCTTGAATAAAGGCTTAGCGGGCTGATTGCCGCTACAAAAAGTGCTATTTATCGCAGATATCGCGTCTGCTTACAATTCCAGTGGTGAAATTCCACTGTCATTCGCTGGACTGCTGCCTTTGGCGGGTTTATTCTCAGTCTCATCCCTACTAAATAATAAAAATAGGCGGACACTTATGCTAGTTAACATGCCAGTCAGCTTCCGTTCCATTAGTGTATTGTTATTGCTTTCCCTGCCGTGTATCGCCATTGCTCAAGAAGCTAATCAGACCTTGCCCTCTATTACCGAGCCGGTAATTATGAGTAGCTTCGAAGTGCCGCAATTTCAAGTGGTACCTGTGGCAAATGGCCTGGAAAACCCCTTCGCCATGGCCTTTCGTGGAAATGGCGACATACTGATTACCGAACGCTATACAGGGAAGCTACGGGTAGTGAAGGCGGGCTCAGGAGAGCTGATAGATATTCCCGGTGTGCCTGAAGTTTATTCGGAGGTGTTTCGTGCTGGCTTGTTGTCGATCGCAGTCCACCCCGATGATGATCAGCTGATTTATCTGAGCTACAACAAGGCTATTGAACACGAAGGCGAACCTGAACAGGTTGTGTCTCTAGTTCGAGGTCGCTTGATCGAAAACCAACTTACCGAAGTGGAAGAGATATTCGAAACAAAGGGATTAGATCGAGGTATTTCAGGATCCACTCTTCTTTTTACTCCAGACAATAAATTAATGATGTCGGTGGGTGGTGCCTATGTATACGCCGGTCTTGGAGACTATGCTCAAGACCCTACTGTTCACTATGGGAAGCTGCTGCGGCTTAATGACGATGGCTCCGCGGCGGATGACAATCCCTTTGTTGCTAATGGCAATTACCTGCCCGAGGTTTTCTCGGTGGGTCATCGCAATCAACTAGGGCTTACCTATCATCCAGAAACAGGAGATCTGTGGGCTAGTGAAAACGGGCCTCAAGGTGGTGACGAAGCCAACATTATTTCTCGAGGGGAAAATTACGGCTGGCCAATAGTTTCCTACAGCAGGCAATATCGCGGAGACCGAGTATCTGATCTTCCAAAGTCGGCAGAATTTGTAGACCCTGAAGTTCTTTGGTGGCCTTCCATTGCTCCGACTGCTATCACGTTTTATACGGGAGAGCATTTCCCTGAATGGCAGGGGAATTTGTTTGTGGGCTCGATGATGGTGGGAAGGATACCTAACACTGGTCATTTGGAGCGAATTGTTTTCAATAGTCGTGGTGGTGAAATTCGCCGCGAAAGTTTATTGACTGAGTTAAAGCATCGCGTGCGTGATGTGCAACAGGGCCCCGATGGTTACCTTTATATTCTGACAGATGAGGAAGATGGCGCTCTCTTGCGTATAGAGCCTGTTCAGTAAATAAAAAAGTTAATGAAGAAGCTGGAAGTATTGAAAGGTTCCTTACGGATAGATTGCTTCTGTTGATGGAAAGCACTCTATTGACTTCATCAGTCTTTGCGGCAATGATGCCGCCTCGATTTTTTCCATCCAGAGAATTATCCCATGCTATTAAGAACCAGCTGCGATTTCGAATTTGAAATTGCGGTCCCTACTCCTTTTATATTGATGCTGCGGCCACGAAGCGGTGCCAAGCAGTGGATAGCCAGCGAGGAATACAAGCTGGTTCCAAACGTGCCTATTCAGGAGTTCACCGACAGCTATGGGAATCTCTGCCAACGATTACTTGCACCACCGGGACGGTTCTCGATTCATACATCAGCAGAAGTTGAAGCAAGTGATGCTGTTGAACGAGCGCCGGGCGCTCCCTTTATCGATGTGCAAAACCTTCCAGACGAAACTCTGGTTTATCTATTACCAAGTCGCTACTGCGAATCGGAAAGATTCGGTCAGATGGCCAAGGAGATTACTAAAGGAAAACTTCTTGGCTATGATCAGGTTGATGCCATAGAACAGTGGTTAAAGGCTAGTATCCGCTTTGAGCCTGGCACCAGCAATGTGCCGGTTTCTGCAACTGAAGTGAATGAGAGACAATCCGGTGTGTGTCGTGACCTGTCCCATCTGGGGATTGCCCTGTGCCGTAGTCTGAGTATTCCCGCCAGAATGGTGGTTGGTTACAGCTATCAACTGGAACCCATGGATATGCATGCCTGGTTCGAAGCCTATGTAGGTGGGCGCTGGTATGGATTTGACCCTGCGCGACCAGAGATGAAGCCTGGATATGTAGCGGTGGGCTATGGCCGCGATGCAGCTGACGTGGCTGTCTATAATCAGTTTGGTCCTGCTGTTTACCCGCTGCGGCAAGAGGTCAGTGTAGAGCTGTTGAATCCACGTGCTTAGCCGATACAAACTCTTGTTATTGCTAAGTAATTGCTCTACTGTCTTAGATCGAAAATATTCTGTCTGAATTAGGAAAATACTAACTGTGGGTCTCTGGGACGAACTAAAAAGGCGTAATGTAGTTAAGGTAGGTGTCGCCTATCTCGCTCTCGCGTGGTTTGTGATCCAGCTGACCGACACTGTAGTACCTACTCTTAATCTCCCTGAATCGCTCAATGCCATTATTCTCTATATAAGCCTAGTTGGATTTCCCTTTGCGATTTTCTTTGCCTGGGCTTTCGAGTTAACACCTGAGGGACTCAAGCGCAGCGAAGACGTCAGTCCGGAAGAGTATATTGCCAATGCAAGAAGTAGCAAGATTGAACGAGTAATCATTGGCTTTCTGGCTGCAGCCGTTCTAATTCTGATCTGGGACAATTATCTTGGAGACAGCGATGAGCCTCAGGTAGCTGATCAGGTTCAGGGTGAGATCATTCAGAAAGCGGAGCCGGAAGCAGGGCGGGAAGCTCCAGGAAGCTCAGACAACGAAGCCTCAATCGCCGTTTTACCCTTCGTCGATATGTCGGCCGAACAGGATCAAGAATATTTCTCCGACGGCATCTCTGAAGAGATTCTTAATGTCCTGGCAAAAAACCCCAACTTGAAAGTGACTTCCCGGTCTTCTTCCTTTGCTTTAAAGGGGGAGCGGCTGGATCTGAGGGAGGTGGCTGCCAGATTAGGGGTGAATCATATTCTGGAAGGCTCGGTGCGAAAGTCGAATAACCAGGTTCGAATTACCGCTCAGCTTATCGAAGCTGAGTCAGATAGCCATCTCTGGTCAGAAACATATGACCGAGAGCTTGAGAATATATTTCAGCTTCAGGATGAGCTTTCTGCTGCCATTGGTTCCGTATTGGAGCTCAAGTTGTTGGGTGAGTCGACTATCGTAGCTGCCAGTGCAGTTGCGAGTTCAAGTATTAGCCCTGGTATATCCGAAGAGGTGGACCCAGATGCCTATCTTCTCTACTTACAGGCTGCTCATCTAAGGGAGAACAGCAATAGAATCGAAGACACCATTGAGCTTCGAGATATCCTGTTACAGGTAGTCGAAATTGATCCAGATTTTGCCAATGGCCATGCACGGCTTGCATTGGCGACATCATCAGTCTCTCAATATGGAATTATCCCTTTTGCCGAGGGTTCTGAGTTAATGATGGCTTCTATAGATCGTGCCCTTGAGCTGGACCCTAAGAATGAAATCGCTCACCGCGCCCTGGCTATCCACCGTGGATCATTTGAGATGGATTTCCTGGGTGCGATTATTGATTTTGAAAAAGTTTTGGAAATTAACCCGAATAGCGACATTGCTCATGCTCAGCTAGCTCGGTCGCTTTCTTACCTTGGAGAATATGACAAAGCCTTGGAGCATTTTGAAAGGGCGCGGGAAATTGATCCGCTTAATCCCTCCATTTTGAGAGACGAAGCGGATACAGAGGCTATCGTTCATAACTATGCTCGTTCAGAGCAGAAGTATCGGGAGTTTTTAACGTTCAGGCCAGACAATGTCAGCTTGAGAGTGGGCCTGAGTATAGTATTGATATTGCAGGATAGATCTGACGAGGTATTTCAGTTTTTTCAGGATACCGAAGAAGACTTCTTCATCGATCAGGTATTCTCAATGGCTAATTTCGACAGCGGAAATCTAGGTGCTGCCGATCTGATACTGGACCAGCTTATACGAGAAGAAGCCGATACCGGAGCTTTCCAGATAGCAGAAATATATTGTCATCGGGGAGAGTACGAAACTTGCGTGGACTGGCTCGAGCATGCACTCGAGACCAGAGACCCGGGGCTTTCCTTTGTTGTTGCCTCTCAATTCCTTGAGCCTGTGCTTGAGCAGCCCAGATACCTCGCTCTTATCGAGCAGATGGGTTTGACTGAGCCGCTGAGCAAGCATCAGGCATTGCTGGAAAGATTCAGTTCTACGACTAGTATCCAATAAGAAGTGGACTTGGCAGTGCAGAGCGTCTATGCTGCGCACCGCTTTGACTTGCACCCCTTCTAATTCAATAAAATCGAGTATTGAAAGACACGCGAATTGACTAGTATTTCGCTTGCGCGCTGCACGTCCTCATTTTCCAATGTCCAATACTGTTGTTGGGCACTATTATCAGGTTTAACCAATGACTTCCGAAGCAGTTGTTCCATTTAGTGAGCTTGAGCTTTCTGTCCCTATACTGAAGGCGCTCAATGATGTGGGCTATGAAACCCCATCACCAATTCAGGCTGAAACAATTCCTCTATTGCTAGAGGGGCGAGATGTGCTTGGACAGGCACAAACGGGCACCGGCAAGACTGCAGCATTCGCACTACCTGTACTATCCGCAATAGATATAAAGCAGAAAGATCCTCAGGTGTTGGTGCTAGCTCCTACTAGAGAGCTGGCTATTCAAGTCGCGGAAGCTTTCCAGAAATACGCTAATCACATTAAAGGTTTTCACGTACTCCCCGTTTATGGCGGACAGGACTACAGCGGTCAGATTCGTGCACTCAAACGTGGCGTTCACGTAGTGGTAGGTACGCCCGGTCGAGTTATGGACCATATGCGTAAGCGCACATTGAAACTCGACAATCTCAAGACGCTGGTTTTGGATGAGGCCGATGAGATGTTGCGAATGGGTTTTATCGATGACGTTGAGTGGATTCTGGAACAAACTCCAGACACACGACAGATTGCTTTGTTCTCAGCCACCATGCCGCAACAGGTTCGACGAATTGCCACGGCACACCTGAACAATCCTGCGCAGGTCACCATTAAAGCTACAAAGGCGTCAGCGAAACTAATTCGCCAGCGTTTCTGGCCAGTAAGCGGCATGCATAAGCTGGATGCTCTGACTCGTATTCTGGAAGCCGAAAATTTCGACGGCATGATTATCTTTGTGCGCACACGAATAGCCACTGTCGAGCTTGCCGATAAGCTTTCGGCTCGAGGTTTTGCAGCAACAGCTCTGAATGGAGATATTGCCCAGAAACAGCGCGAACGAACCGTAGATCAATTGAAGAAAGGTAAGCTGGATATTTTGGTAGCCACCGATGTTGCTGCCAGAGGCTTGGATGTAGATCGAGTCAGTCACGTTGTGAATTATGATATTCCCCATGACACTGAAGCCTATATCCATCGCATAGGTCGTACCGGAAGAGCGGGTCGTGAAGGGGATGCCATTTTGTTTGTTGCCCCTCGTGAGCGACGAATGCTCAACGCAATAGAAAGAGCGACTCAAAAGAAGATAGAGTTGATGGAGTTGCCATCGACGGAATTGATAAATGACAAGCGTGTAGAGACCTTCAAGCAGGCTATCTCTGACACTCTGGCAACCGAAGATCTCGGCTTGTTTACCCACCTCATTGAGCAGTATCAGCAGGAACATAATGTACCTGCTCTTGAAATTGCCTCAGCCCTCGCTCGCTTGGTTCAGGGTGACACTCCACTTTTGTTGCAGCACAAACCAATACCCAAGCATGATCACTTCGCGAAAAAAGAAAGCCGGCGTGAGGAGCGTAAACCTCGTCGCAGCAGAGAAGGCGGAGAAGGAAAAGAGAGGGGTGATAGAGCTGCTCGGCCCCCTCGTAAGGTTGGCCCTCCTGACAAGGGAATGGAAAGATTTCGAATTCAGGTTGGCCATAACCATAAAGTGATGCCTGGGAATATTGTTGGTGCAATCGCTAATGAAGCGGGCATCGACAGTGAAAATATTGGTCGCATTACCATTTTTGATAACCACAGCCTCATTGACCTGCCAGAGAATATGCCGCATGAGATATTCAAGGATTTGAAGAAAGTCTGGGTGTCAGGTCAAACGCTGAACATATCTCGAGATCTTGAAAAAGACCAGGCAGACAAGCCGTTCAAACGAAAAGATCGTGGGCCATTGTCTAAACCTGACGCAAGTAAAAAGAAGAAAGATAAGCCTAGGTCAAAAACGAAAGGAAAAATAAAAACTAAGAGCAAAGCGCGCTCAAAGCCAGGGGATAAAAAGGCTGCTAGCAGTAGTTCCAAGAAAACTGGTGCGAGCAAAGGGCCCAAGAAGTCGGCTAAGTCTTGATTTCTAGTCAGGGTCTAATATCTCAGCTTTGTTTGTAAAGGCTATGGCCTGGGGGTTCTTGATTTTGGCCCTAGCTGACTCGGCAGGATTTCATATGCTTGCTTTACCCAATCACAAAGAAGAGGTCTGGTATCTCGAGGATCAATAATTTCCTCGATGCCAAAAGCTTCAGCCGTTCTTAGCGGCGAGCGATACTGCTCCAGCATATCCTCCAATTCGCGGCGCCGGGTATTGGGGTTTTCAGAGGACTCGATGTCGCGCTTATAGGCAGCCTGTACTCCTCCTTCAATAGGCAATGAGCCCCAATCTGCGGAAGGCCAGGCGTAACGCAAGTTCAATCCGTCTGCATTTCCGTGGCCAGCACCAGCTACTCCGTAGCAGCGTCTAATGATTACCGAAACCCAAGGGATTGAAGCCTGATAACAGGCCATCAGTGCTCTTGAGCCTAGCCTAACTGTTCCTTCTTCTTCAGCTTGAGTGCCGATTAGAAAACCTGGGTTGTCTACAAGATTCAATAGGGGAATATGGAATGTGTCGCAGAGGTCGACGAAACGCATCATCTTCTCAGATGCAGTGGCGTTCACTGCGCCTCCATGGTGCATTGTGTCATTCGCCATAATGCCTACGGAGTGACCATCTAGCCGAGCCAGTCCAACGACAAGTGATTCACCGTAGCCGGGATTTATTTCAAAGAAAGAATTCAGATCGACAACCGAATTAATTACTTCTTTAATCTGATACATGTGGCGCCTGTCCCGAGGAATAACAGACAGCAGAGACTCGTCGCGACGGTCCGTTGGGTCTTTGCTTTCGATTACGGGTGGTAGCTGCCAAACATTTTGGGGAAGGTATGAGAGGAATTCCCCGATAGCTTCAAAAGCTTCTTGTTCTGATCCCACTTCATTGTCTACAGCACCGCTTCCGTTTGCGTGAATGTGTGAACCACCGAGTTCATTTTTTTCAACGGGTTTGCCAAATCCGCGCTCCACCACTGGCGGGCCAGCCACGAACAACTGACTTGTGTCTTTAATCATAAGGGAGAAATGGGAAATAGTGACTCTCACAGCACCCAGTCCTGCGACAGAGCCCATGCAAGCGCAGACAACAGGCACATGGCCCATAAGCTTCATAGTGGTCTCGAAGCCATGGAGGGCGGGAACGTAGGAATGCCCAACCATCTCGAGTGTCTTTACGCTGCCGCCGCCGCCACTGCCATCTATCAGGCGGACCAGAGGTAGTCGCATCTCCAGGGCGTATTTCTCACCGTAGCCGGACTTGTCTCCTACCTTGGCATCGGCTGCGCCGCCGCGAACGGTGAAATCATCTCCGCCAATAACGACCCTGCGGCCATTGAGGTCTGCCGTGCCGAGTACGAAGTTAGAAGGGGTGAAGTCTTGCAGCTTGCCATCGGCATCATAAGTCGCCTTGCCCGCGAGTGCGCCAATTTCATGAAAGGAGTTAGGGTCTACGAGAGCATCGATGCGT
>Ga0209556_1001844_pt1 | contig 10891 bp, 10 predicted proteins | sample SaaInlV_150m_DNA_5_FD_184652 | JGI IMG/M metagenome (GOLD analysis project Ga0209556, IMG submission 184652) | Marine microbial communities from expanding oxygen minimum zones in the Saanich Inlet - SI037_S3LV_150m_DNA (SPAdes) (version 2) | ecosystem: Environmental > Aquatic > Marine >...
GATCTGCTGTATCCGTCCCATCCAACATTGCTGAAGGTGCTGCCAGAAAAAGTAAACCGGAATTCATCCAATTTCTATATATAGCCCTTGGTTCATTATCAGAGCTAGAAACACAATTAATAATTTATTGTCAAAGATAACTAATGTACGGAAAATGATTTTTGGATTGGTTAAATCTGTCAAGAGCAAATCATGAAAAATATTCAATCCAATACCGCTCCCAGATCACAGTTCACCGCTCACAGTTCACAGTTCACCGCTCCCAGTTCACCGATCACGAAAAAGTGGTACGCCATTTACGTCAGATCTCGCCATGAAAAGGTGATTGATTCTGAGCTCAGATTAAAAGGCATTGAATCATCTCTTCCACTGATGACTACAATTCGCCAGTGGAGCGATCGCCGGAAAAAGGTAGAGGTCCCATTATTCAGAGGATATTTATTTGTGAAAATCGAATTAAAAACAGAAAAATTATCGGTTCTTCAAACGAATGGCGTTGTGAAGTTTGTGGATTTCAATCGAAATGTTGTAATCATTCCCGAACAGCAGATGTATTGGCTGAATCAAATGGTGGATTCTAAGCTTGGGCTTCACCCGGAGCAAAACCTGCCGATTGGATCAGAGGTGGATGTGTTGGTTGGTCCGCTGAGGGGGTTACGAGGAAGGGTAAAACAAAAAAATTCAAGAACAAGGCTGGTAGTGTGGATTGATTCAATTATGCAGGGTGTTTCTGTAGAATTGGATCTCGCGTGCTTGTCGCCTACATCGCCTAAAACCAGACATATTCGTTCCGCACACACAGGAGAATATATAGTGTAACCTCGTGATGATAAACTGTACTAAGAACTGATCACCGATCACCGATCACCGTTCACAGTTTACACATTACGAATCGCCCTTCACGGTTCCAATTTGGGACTGAAAGGGCGGAGCTATGTTTAAAAGATCTGGGTAAAAAATGGTTCGCAATACAGAATATGTTTCAGTTGGACGGAGTTTGGTCCAACTGAGGTAGAAATAACGGATTATCACTAAAGGAACAAAGAATGGTTAGAATACCTACAGATCGTAAACCAACTCATCCTGGAGAAATGTTGATTGAAGAATTCCTCAAACCTATGAATATTACACAAAAACAACTCTCGCTTTCTATACATGTACCATTTCAACGAATCAATGAACTTGTAAATGGTAAAAGAGGAGTTACACCCAGCACAGCACTTCGCTTTTCAGCATTTTTTGGGAATACGCCTGATTTTTGGATGAATATCCAACAACGTTGGGATTTGTATTGGGCGCAAGAAAAAGAGGCGAATGAATTACACCAAATACAACGCATCGCTTAAGTGAAGTACTGCCACTATCCACAAACAAAACAATATCATCCACGAATGACACGAATAATCACAAATAACAAAAAAGAGACGATCCATATTCTTGCAGTAAACATTGATGAAAAGTTATAATGCAACCGCTAACCACATACCAAAGCCATAAAAAAATAATTCGTGTTTTTTTTCGTGCAATTTGTGGACAGGAAGTTTTTTTCAATAGAGCGGATATTTCGCCATTTTCTTTGGCGCAAAGAAAACGGCTGCAAAAGAAACAGTCGCTGTGAGAAAATCAAACGATTCTGCACTGTTTTTCGTTAAGGAATTAAACTCACCTCCTATCGTCGGTTCAGACAGTAATTCCTTCTTATCCTCAAAACACCTTGAATCTAAATGTTGAATTTTCTCAAGGCGACAAAAAGGCTGAACACCGTTAAACCACATTCTAAATAGTCAATAGCCATCTGCTCACAGTTCACCCATCACAATTTACAGCTCACTCATCACCGTTCACATACTTGTCCGGCGAAGTGAATACGAAGACGGATCAATAGTAAATAGTCAATTCTTAAACACTCGAACACTCGAACACCTTAACACTTTTGTCTTAACACTTTTTCCGGTTTTTTCAATTCTCAATAATCAATAATAATGTCCGCCGAATCAAATAGATTAAAACTAGAAGCATTTAATTATAAATCTTGGCAGTTGACGGAACGTCAAATCTGCGATATTGAATTATTGCTAAACGGTGCCTTTGCGCCAATATCGGGCTTTTTGACAGAAGAAGATTACCGGTCCGTTTTAAAAACGATGCGGTTAAAAGACGGTTCGCTTTGGCCCATACCGATTACATTGGATGTAACCCATGATTTCGCAAAAGAAATTTCTGTGGGTGAAAAAATAACCCTGCGGGATCACGAAGGCTTTGCCATCGCCGTTTTGAGCGTAAGGGATATTTATAATCCCGATTTTAATGAAGAAGCACAAACCGTTTATGGAACGACAGACGAAACCCATCCTGCGGTAAATTATTTAATGAACCATAGTAACCCCGTTTATCTTGGTGGAACGTTAGAGGAAATTTCTTTGCCCCATCATTATGATTACACAGAGAATCGCCACACACCGGCAGAACTTAAAACAGTTTTTAAAGAAAAAGGGTGGAACAAGATTGTAGCGTTTCAAACCCGGAATCCACTTCATCGGGCGCATGTGGAAATGACTATGCGCGCTTCACAAGATTTAAACGCAAAACTTCTAATTCATCCGGTGGTGGGCATGACCAAACCCGGCGATGTGGATCACTACACTCGCGTTCGCTGTTATCAGCATGTACTTCCAAAATACCCAAAAAATACTGCCATGATGAGTTTACTGCCTCTTGCCATGCGCATGGGAGGACCTCGAGAAGCATTGTGGCATGCGCTCATTCGGAAAAATTTTGGCTGTACACATATTGTGGTTGGCAGAGATCACGCCGGTCCCGGGAATGATAAAGACGGGAACCCATTTTACGGACCTTATGCTGCGCAGGAATTACTCATGAAGCATCAGGATGAAATCGGGATTGAAATGGTACCGTTCAAGTTTATGGTGTATTTGCCGCAGGAAGATAAATATGAAGCGATAGATACCATTGAAAAAGGAACGGATTTTCAAACGATTTCGGGAACTGAGCTGCGGGAATTATTAGATCAAGGAAAGGGTATTCCGGAATGGTTTACTTACAAAGAGGTGGCACAAGAATTGGAATCATCTCGCCCGCCGCTAACTGAGCGTGGATTAACCATATTTTTTACTGGATTATCCGGATCGGGGAAATCGACACTTGCCAACGGACTTCTTGTAAAGTTGCTTGAAGACGGTAGCCGGCCCGTAACGTTATTGGATGGTGATATTGTTCGGACGCATCTTTCGAGTGAGCTGGGCTTTTCAAAAGAGCATCGTTCGTTGAATGTGCAGCGAATTGGTTTTGTAGCAAGTGAAATCACCAAAAATGGTGGGATTGCCATTTGCGCTCCCATTGCACCATATACGGCAGATAGAAGAGTCAATCGTGAGCTTATTAACCCATTGGGTGGATATATTGAGATTTTTGTCAGCACATCCTTGGAAAAATGTGAAGAGCGGGATGTAAAAGGATTGTATGCTTTGGCGAGGAAGGGCGTTCTAAAGGAGTTCACCGGAATTTCCGACCCATACGAAGCGCCGGAGGATGCAGAAATCGTGGTCAATTCCACCGGAATTTCACCGGAAGTATTGGTGGAAGATATTTTTAATCAAATCAAAGAATTGGGGTATTTATAAACCAGCAACCAGTATAGCCGGTTTGTTTTTCTTTTTTCAATAGAGCGGAGATGTCGCCATTTTCTTTGACACAAAAAACAATATTATCCACGAATGACACGAATAATCACAAATAACAAAAAAGAGACGATCTATATTCTTGCAGTAAACATTGATGAAAAATTATAATGCAACCGCTAACCACATACCAAAGCCATAAAAAAATAATTCGTGTTTTTTTTCGTGCAATTTGTGGACAGGAAGTTTTTTTCAATAGAGCGGATATTTCGCCATTTTCTTTGGCGCAAAGAAAACGGCTGCAAAAGAAACAGTCGCTGTGAGAAAATCAAACGATTCTGCACTGTTTTTCGTTAAGGAATTAAACTCACCTCCTATCGTCGGTTCAGACAGTAATTCCTTCTTATCCTCAAAACACCTTGAATCTAAATGTTGAATTTTCTCAAGGCGACAAAAAGGCTGAACACCGTTAAACGACATTCTAAATAGCCAATTCTTAAACACTCGGACACTCGAACACTTTAACACTTTTTTCAACACTTTTTCCGTTTTTTCAATAGTCAATAGTCATCTGCTCACCGTTCACTCATCACCGTTCACAACTCACTCATCACCGTTCACCGTTCACATACTTGTCCGGCGAAGTGAATACGAAGACGGATCAATAGTAAATAGTCAATTATCAATTTCATGACTCAAGACTTTTTTTGTTTTTCTTTTTTTCAATAGTAAATAGTCAATTATCAATTTCATGACTCAAGACTTTTTTTGTTTTTCTTTTTTTCAATAGTAAATAGTCAATCGTCAATTCTCAATTCCAAGTTTCGTGTTGAGCTTTTGCGAAATCCCGCATTTTTTGCGGGGGACAGGTCTCACAGTAACAAAAAAATTATTCAAATACTAATTTAATGTTAACACCTGACGAAATATTAACTCTCATTGCCAGCGGTGAATCGCAAACGCTTGAATTTAAATCATCCTTTCAGAAAGAAGTGATGGAAACCATTTCTGCATTTGCTAATACCAGTGGTGGCAAGATTATAATCGGGGTGAATGATAAAGGTGAAATACTTGGCACTGACGCTCAACGGTCGAATATTCCGGACATGATTAATTCTATTAAACAAAATACATCCCCTTCTATAATACCAGATGTTGATTTTTATAAGGTTCAGAATAAAAATATCCTTATAATTAATGCCTATGAATTTCCGGTAAAACCGGTTGCGTATAGAGGACGTTTTTTCAAACGATTTCAGAACTCTAATCATTTAATGAGTTCAAATGAAATCGCTAATGCCCATCTAAAATCAGTGAACAGCAGCTGGGATTACTATCCGGATCCTAACCATAACATTCAGGATATTTCATCGGAAAAAATCGAGGCGTTTATGAATATGGCTGAAATCAATGATTCGGTAGAGAATGTTAAGAAAAAATTTGAGTTTGTCAAAAAAGACCAAATCACTTTTGGTGCATATTTATTGTTTACAAAAAATGAAAATGCCATTACAACAACGATTGAATCCGGTCGTTTTTCTGACGAAATATCAATTAAAGATGCGATAACGATTCAAGGTGATTTGTTTTCTGAAGTTGAAGCAGTAATGGATTTTGTGAAGAAACATATCAATAAGGCATATATTATCACCGGGGCTCCTAAAAGGGAAGAAAGGTGGGACTACCCACTGGATGCCATCCGGGAAATTATCATTAACATGGTTGTCCATCGCGACTACCGTGTCAGCGGTCATTCAACCGTTAAAATTTTTAATGACCGTATTGAGTTTTTTAATTATGGACGATTGCCGGAGGATCTGACAATTGAAATGATAATAAGCGGCAATTATCGCTCTTATCCAAGAAATCTGCAAATTGCATCTGTTTTTAAAGAGGCAGGACTAATTGAAAAGTACGGATCCGGGATTAAACGAGTGATACGTGAATTTAGTGATTATGGTTTGAAAGAACCGCTATTTGAAGAAATTCAAGGCGGATTGAATGTTACCATTTTTAATGAAACAACCGATAGCGGTGTAAATGAGGGTGTAAATGAGGGTGTAAATGAGGGTGTAAATGAGGGTGTAAATGAACTCTTTAAATTGATAGAGCAAAACCCAGGCAAAAGAACACCATTTTTCGAAAAAGAACTCAATACGTCAATAAAGAATATTGAACGATGGCTCAAACAATTGAAAGATGAAAGTAAAATAAAGTTTAGAGGTGCACCTAAAACCGGTGGTTATTTTATAAAAGAGAAATAGAAAGTCCACAGCCTGCCACCTGATTCCTTGGGGAATGCCACATATGGACACTAATATATGATTCATAATTCATTATTAAACTATGATACCAAAGCCACTTATTCTATTCGCCGGTAACTCGGTTTGACTGTGAAGATCCGGATGATCTAGCGCGTTTAAGTGAGCCAAAATTAGCGTTGAACGATTTATCGGGATTAGTCATCATTGATGAAATCCAACGAAAACCCGATTTGTTTCCTTTGTTACGTGTTTTAGTGGATAGCCAAGAAAATAAAGCTAAATTTTTGATACTGGGTTCCGCATCGCCCAAACTATTGAAACAAAGTTCAGAAAGCTTAGCCGGGAGAATATCCTATTTCAATTTGAATGGCTTTTCTTTAATGGAAGTGGGGCAAGAGAATGAATCTAAATTATGGATTCGTGGAGGTTTCCCTCGATCATTTTTAGCAAAAACAGAGAAGGCCGGTGTTACGTGGCGCAGAAATTTTATTCGCACATTTTTAGAGAGGGATATCCCCCAGCTGGGTTTTAATATTCCTGCAATCACGTTGCGTAGGTTTTGGACAATGCTTGCACATTATCATGGTCAAATTTGGAATGGCAGCGAATTGGGGAGAGCATTTGGCATGACCCATGCGTCCGTAAAACGATACGTAGATTTACTTTCAGATGCTTTGGTCGTTTGGCAATTAAAGCCTTGGTTTCACAATTTAGGAAAACGACAAGTAAAGGCGCCAAAAGTTTACATTAAAGATTCTGGCATTTTGCATGGATTATTAGGGATTGAAACGTTTAGTGGTCTTGCAAGCCATCCCAAAATTGGTGCATCATAGGAAGGTTTTATTATTAGTGAAACTTTAGCAAAACTAAACATAGAGCCGGATGATGCTTATTTTTGGGCGACCCATGCAGGAGCAGAATTAGATTTATTGGTTTTTGTTGATGGGCAACCGTATGGTTTTGAAGTAAAACGAACTTCTGCACCAAAAATAACACCTTCGATGAAAAACAGTCTAAACGATCTTTCATTAAAGAAGCTATTCGTGATTCATGCAGGGGACCATGAATTTGATTTAAACGAAAATATTAGAGCCATTCCAAGCAATCAAATTCATCAGCTTTCAATAAACCACTTACTATAATGAAAAATTAACGATTTTCACGCTCACAGTTCACAGTTTATTCAAATAATCAATTTAAAGGCCTTTCCAACTTTCGACTTTCCAACTTTCGACTTTATGACTTTATGACTTTCGACTTTATGACTTTCGACTTTATGACTTTCGACTTTATGACTTTCGACTTTATGACTTTCGACTTTATGACTTTCGACTTTATGACTTTCGACTTTATGACTTTCGACTTTATGACTTTATGACTTTTAATCTTATTAACAATGAAAATTGACAAATTTGAAGATATTATTGCATGGAAAAAGTCTCGGGATTTATCCATTGCGCTATATAAAATTTTTAAAGATAACCGAGATTTTGGGTTTAAAGATCAAATTCAAAGGGCATCTGTATCTATAATGAACAATATAGCTGAAGGTTTTGAGCGAGGGAGTGATGCAGATTTCAGACGATTTTTATTTATCGCGAAGGCTTCTTGTGGTGAAGTGAGATCGATGTTGTATTTAGCGAAGGAGTTCAAATATGTTACAGATACGGAGCATAGTCACCTGGCGAATAGTGCAATAGAGATATCAAAGGCAATTTCTGGATTTATCAAGGCCTTATCATAATCGCCTTTCCAACTTTCGACTTTACGCCTTTCCGACTTTACGACTTTATGACTTTCGACTTTCAGACTTTCAGACTTTATGACTTTACAACTTTCGACTTTATGACTTTCCGACTTTATGACTTTCGACTTTATGACTTTAGACTTTCCGCCTTTCCAACTTTCGACTTTCCGACTTTCGACTTTATGACTTTACGCCTTTCCAACTTTCGACTTTACGCCTTTCCGACTTTCGACTTTATGACTTTCGACTTTATGACTTTATGACTTTCCGACTTTCCGACTTTATGACTTTCATCCGTTCACAGCTCACAGTTTTCACCTTGTTTGCAGACCTTACCCAACTATATATTCCGAATAGTTCGTAACGAATAAATCGTAATAATAAAATGAATCCTTTCCTTATCAGCGTGTATAAAGAACCATCGTTCTTTTGTAACCGTGAAAAAGAAACGAAAAAATGTATCAATGCTGTTTCCAATCAGCGCAATCTGGTTATCTATGCTATAAGACGTATGGGAAAAACCGGCTTAATTCATCACGTCTTTTATCAGTTACAAAAATCAAATAATTTCAACCTATTTTATATCGACATTGATCAAACAAACAATTTGAACGATTTCTTAAATACGTTAATAAATGGGTTAATTAAAGGGCAAAAAAAGTCTGTTTATGGAAAATTGATAGATTTTATAAAACAACTAAGGCCAACAATCACATTTGATCCCAACACGGGATATCCTGAAATAAAATTAAATACAAATAACGCCCAAGATAGTAAAGCAAGTATTGAATCTGTATTGAATTACTTGGAATCTTTGGACAAACCCGTCATTATTGCAATTGATGAATTTCAGCGCATTACGGATTATCCCGAAAAAAGAGTGGAAGCCTTTTTACGATCTCATATTCAACATTTAAATAATGTTACGTTCATTTTTTCAGGAAGCAAATCCAGTCTATTACAAGCTATGTTCAGCAATTATAACCGCCCATTTTATCAAAGTGCAGAATTGATGCACATGGAAAGACTTCATCCTGAAACGTATTGTGATTTTATAATGAATCATTTTTCGAATTCGGGAAAAACCATTCATAAATCCACCGTTGAATTGGGTATAAACTGGGCGGATAATCATACATTTTATGTGCAGTATTTGTTTAATACAATTTGGGGGAACGGAATTGAAGAAATAAATACGACAGTCTTGCAAGAACTTCAGAGTGAAATTATTGAATCGAGAAGCGCCTTATATGCGAATTATCGCAACCTTCTGACGCACAAACAATTTAGGTTGCTTAAGGGCATCGCCATGGAAGGGGCGGTGGAAAAACCCAATTCAAACCAATTTATCCAAAAATATAATCTTGGATCTGCAAGCACGGTTAATTCAGCCTTAAAGACATTAAGAGCAAAAGAATTAATTTATTCCGAAGATGGTTGTATAAAATTATACGATGTTTTTCAATCAAAATGGTTCCAGCAAACTTGAACTCACAAACTCATTATGGATTGAAAGAACCGCTATTTGAAGAAATTCAGGCTGGGTTGAACGTTACCGTTTTTAAAGAAACAACCGATAGCGTAGTAAATGAGGGAGTAAATATAACGTAATCATGTGATTTACTGTTCACAGATCACAGTTCACTGATCACAGTTTATTCAAATAGTCAATTTAAAGGACTTTATGACTTTCGACTTTATGACTTTCACTGTTCTCACTTTTTTTCAAATAGTCAATTCACAATAGTCAATAGTCAATTTCAAGGTCAATTGAAAATAGTAAATAGTAAATTTCCAAATAAGAGGTTTTAATTTGAAAAAAGCACTTATAACAGGAATCACGGGTCAAGATGGATCTTACCTTGCTGAACTTCTTCTTGAAAAAGGATATGAAGTTCATGGTATAATCCGACGAAGCAGTTCCTTTAACACTGGTAGAATAGACCATATCATTAATGATGAAAAATTTAAGGATCAATTTTTCTTTCATCACGGTGATGTTACTGACGCCAGTAACTTAAATCGTATTTTAGAAAAAGTTGAGCCAAATGAAATATATAATCTTGCAGCGCAAAGCCATGTACAAGTATCATTCGAAATACCAGATTATACTGCGCAAGTGGACGCCCTAGGCACATTAAGGTTTTTAGATGCTATTCGAGAAACACGATTAAAAACTAAATTTTACCAGGCATCAACGAGTGAACTTTTTGGAAAGGTGCAGGAAGTTCCTCAAACAGAAAAGACGCCTTTTTATCCCAGATCGCCATATGGTGTCGCGAAACTTTATGCCTATTGGATTATTGTAAATTATAGAGAAGCGTATGACTTATATGCATGTAATGGCATTCTCTTCAATCACGAATCCCCACGCCGTGGTGAAACCTTTGTAACACGAAAAATTACGCGAGCAGCATCCCGTATTAAGGAAGGATTGCAGGACACCTTATTTTTGGGGAATCTGAATGCAAAGCGTGATTGGGGATATGCTCCTGAATATTGCGAAGGCATGTGGCGTATGTTACAACAAGATAAGCCTGAAGATTTTGTGTTGGCCACAGGCGAACAGCATTCTGTAAGAGAATTTGTTGAATTATCCTTTAAAGAATTGGAAATAACAATTGAGTGGAAAGGTGCAAATGAAAATGAAATTGGAAATAACAAAGACACAGGAAAAACTATAATTGAAGTCGATACCAAATATTATCGCCCAACAGAAGTAGAAACATTGTTAGGCGATGCAACAAAAGCCAAAGAAATTTTAGGTTGGGAAGCAAAAACACCTTTTCCCGAACTAGTAAAAATGATTGTTCATTCCGATTGGGAAAAAGTAAAAAAACGGGGATATTGAGAAAAGGTGTCAGGAGATATGAAACAGGTGGTAGGATGAGCCTTGGCTTTGAAAATCTGCAAGTGTGGAAAAGAAGCGTTGACTTGTCTGTGCAAATTTATAAACATTTCAAGAAATGTAATGATTACTCTTTTACGTCACAAATTACACGATCATCATTATCTATTCCATCCAATATTTCTGAAGGCTATGAACGTGAATCGCTTAAAGATAAAAACCGATTCTACACAATCGCCAAAGGAAGCGCTGGAGAGTTAAGAACCCAAATTTTGATTGGAGTGAAGATAGGGTATATTGACAAAGATTTGGGCGATAAATGGACAAATGAAACAAGAGAACTTTCTGCAATGCTAGTTGGGCTAATTAAATCGAATGCTAAAAAATTATGACT
>Ga0209556_1001882_pt1 | contig 10720 bp, 6 predicted proteins | sample SaaInlV_150m_DNA_5_FD_184652 | JGI IMG/M metagenome (GOLD analysis project Ga0209556, IMG submission 184652) | Marine microbial communities from expanding oxygen minimum zones in the Saanich Inlet - SI037_S3LV_150m_DNA (SPAdes) (version 2) | ecosystem: Environmental > Aquatic > Marine >...
GGTTTGGTTGCGGTAATTCTTCTTCGGGGGAATCTGACTCAACCAGCCCGCTTTCCAACAGCGTGTTCAGGAATGGTTCCAGAGTTGCTGGAATTTCTTTCCATTTCACCTCAATTACTAAAAATGTATTTTCCCAGTAGACCGAAGTTATTCGAAACGGTGCTTCAGGAGGAGCATTGAATTCTCTTAAGATCGTCCCCTGCTTTCCTAGATAAAGAGCCTGATAAGTAAGGTGTTTACTGGAAATTGTAGCTAAATTTAGTTTTTCCCAACGTGGGTTATTTTGAAATAAAGTTTTAATTAACAGTTGTTCTTCGATTGGTCCGGGAATTCCTTTAAATTTGAGTTTTAGTTGTTCAGCCAGCCCCTGGTCCATCTCTAATGTTTTTAGAATAACAGGAGTCCATTCAAGCAACAGCTTGTCAAGGATCTGCGGAATAATCTCTTCCGTCTGCCATGAGGTATATGACAGCTTTGCGCGGACTCTGGTTGCGCTTCTTGAAGACTCCGGGATGTCTGCTTTTTGTGACCAAAATATTAGTTGCGCACTTAGCTTGCCTTGTTGAGATTGTTCCGGTTGTGGAGAAAGGCGGAGTTTCAGTTCCAGTAAAGCCAATGCTGTACCGTCACTGTTTACGGTCGTTTTATTTGCTAACAAATCCAGGCGCGCAGTTAGACCGTCAGCAAGAGTTAAATTACGGTTTTCAATGATAATAACTTTGGGGCGAATACGGTAAGGTCGCAGGCGTGTCTGCAATTGAGCTAAAAACTTGTCTAAAACTTTTGTCTGCCGCAGAGCATTGTCTGCGTCATAGAATAGAAAAACATCACGGGATGAGATTCTTTCTTCTTGTGTAGGCAGTCCTAATTTACGAAAAGCAGACAATAAACGTGAACGAAAAATCTGCGTTTCTATTTTTAAAGTGAATTCAGTCAGGTCTGAAGTATTTCCTTCACTGATTACCCGAATTGATTCGATGAAAAAATCCGGCTGCTCCAGAAAATGCTGTTGCAAAAGAGGTTTCAGTGAAACCGTGCTGTTAAAATCAAGAAACCTCCCGACTGCCTGCAGGATTACTTGTGCTTTTGCATCTTTCAATGCTTCGGCTTTTGCTCTTACCAGGTTGTCGCGTTGAATAACAACAGTTGACTCTGCCTCTTCAATAAACAGACTCTGCCCCAGTAAGGGCGTAGACAAGAGTCCGCAAATTAGTAATGCAATTAATAGTTTGAGTATGTTTGAAGATGAATAACTGCTCATTATTCTTTAATGAAATCTGCCTGAATGCTTGCAAGTCGTTCGTTTAACATTGCAGAATCTTTTCCCTGTAAATTAAAGTAGTATTTAATTTTCGGCTCAGTTCCGGAAGGTCGCGCTGTTATTCTTGAATTATCTGCCAATTCGAGTGCAATCACATTTGACTGAGGTAATCCCGGACCTTGCTTCGTCTCATTGCCGCAGATAATTGTGTTTTCCAGATAATCTGTAATTTTAACTACAGCCTGCCCTGCTACACTTTCCGGAGGAGAGTTGCGTAAATCACGCATAATTTGCTGAATTTTCGCCATACCCTTTGTGCCTTTAAAGGTTTGTGTCCCAAGAGCGTCCAGATGTATCCCGTATTGCTGATAAATTTGATTTAGCCTGTCTATTGGGGTCAGCTTATTTTGTTTCAGTGCAGCGGCCATTTCAGCAAAAGCCATTGAGGCCCAGATTCCGTCTTTATCACCGGAATGATTTCCCATTAAAAAACCGTGACTTTCTTCCATTCCAAAGACAAATTTTCCGCCCTGCTCTTTTTCAAAACGCAAAGCTGCTTGTCGAATCCATTTAAAACCTGTTAAAACTTCAATTGCATTTAAGCCGTTTTCCCTCGCCATTTTTGAAACAAGCGGAGAAGTCACGACAGTCGAGATAATCACTCCTTTTTGAGGCAGACGCTGTTGAAGTTTCAAAGTAGAAAGTACGAAGTCGAGAATCAGCACACCAATTTGATTACCTGATAACCACTGCCAATTTTTTTCAGCATCACGCACCATAACACCGAGACGATCCGCATCCGGATCATTGGCCAGGATAAGTTCATCGTCTTCAGAAGCAGTAGCTTGAGCCATGGCAAAGGACGTTTTTTCTTCCGGATTAGGGGATGCAACAGTACTGAAATCTCCATCCGGTAGCATTTGCTCTGCAACAACTTTCACTTTTTCAAAGCCTTGTTGCCGCAGCAGTTCAGGAACCAGTCGACCACCTGTTCCGTGAAGCGGAGTGAAAACCACGCCTAGTTTCTTATTGTTTTCACGCTCTCCTAGACTTAATTTTCTGACAGTCTCAAAAAAATACTCATCAGCCTGTTTGTCTATCCACTCCACTTTGCCTTCCTGCAAAGCAGTTTCAAACGGAACAGTTGGAATTTCATCGATACGTTTAATATTCCGGACCTCTTCAATAATCTGGCTGTCTTCCGGAGGAACAATCAGCCCGCCATTTTCCCAATATACCTTGTAACCGTTGTACTCCGGAGGATTGTGGCTCGCAGTGATAATGATTCCTGCAATAGCTTTTCGACGTAAAAGTTCGCATGAAACAAGTGGTGTTGGGGCAATTTCACGGAACAAAAATACCGGAATTCCGTGTGCGGCTAACACCTGGCTGCTGACTTTCGCAAATTCAAATGAACGGTGACGTGAATCGTAACCGATGACCACGCCTGATGCATCCGATTCTTGCGACTTTTTTTTAATGATCCTCGCGACACCTTCGGTTGCAGTTTGGATGGTGTAGCGGTTTATTCTGTTTGTACCGACCCCCATGATTCCCCTCAGACCGCCTGTACCAAATTCCAACAGGCTACCGAAACATTCTTCACGTTCAGTTTGTTTGTCATCAGCCAGGAGCTTTTTTGCTTCCTTGCGGGTTTCTGAGTCAAAATAGGGATTTTCAGCCCAGAATTTTACAGTTTCTAAAATATCCATATTTTTACCAAGGAAACAGGTTAAAATTTTATTTAAAGATTTTGTTCTAATTCCGCTATCAAATTTTTATCATCTGCTCGTATTACTATTTCTTCACTTGTTACAGGATGTGGAAAACTTATTTCCAATGCATGCAGTAACTGTCTGTGGAGAGGAAAATTCTGAGAACGCAAATAATCATCACCTTCACTCAACCAATTTATAAAACCATCATTCGGCAGACCATAGAGTTTGTCACCAACAATTGAGCAGCCTAGGTGAGCGGCATGAACTCTAATCTGGTGTGTCCTGCCTGTAAACGTACGTACTTCAACCAGTGAATAATCACCGAGTTTTTTAATTTCTCTGAAATGTGTCTGGCATGGTTTTCCCTGAGGATTTACACTTTGCTTGATACGTATATCACTCTTTATATCCTGCCCAATCGGCAGTGAAATGTAGACCTCAGCAACTTCCTGCGCTGCATTATCCGGCAGATGATTACTAAGCACAGCAGAGTAAATTTTATTGATCCGCTTATTTCGAAAATGTGCTGACATTGTCTGCGCAATTTCATGTCTCTTAGCAAAAACTATAACGCCGCTGGTTTCACGGTCGAGTCGATGAAGAGTATAAAGTTTTTTCCAGCCAAACTTAGCTTTGAGCAAACTGACGAGAGTATTTTTAAAGTATTTACCTGAAGGACTGGTAGGTAAGTTTCCTGATTTACTCAAAGCAATTAACGCGTCATCCTCAAAAATAATTTCAAAGTGCGGATCTACTTCTGGTTCAAGATAATCCGGACGCAAATATACAATTTTTTGATTGCTGCGTAACTTTAAATTCGCGCGGGCTGGTTTACCATCAACCCTGAGACGTTGAGCTTTGATGTTCTTGCGCCACTCCTGATCGTCTAAATATCGAAATCGACGCAGCAAAAAATCCAGCAGAGTCTCTACCTGACCGTCCAAACGCATATAGTGGAAGGTCAGCTCAGTATGATCGGAAGTCAAGCGGATGGACATTATGCTACTCTAACTGGAAAAATTGCTGGTTCACTGATCTCTGAGTAACAGTTCATTCCCCTCCCAGGAGCTGATCTCAAAAAAACGTCCATTCACTTTCTGGTTAAAGAGATCCATTTCCCCGCGAAGATTTGAGTCTTCAGCATTTGCACTTCCGGATTCATCCTGCAAAATACCCATACGCATGCTCAAAATATAATTTCCATTGGCTGCAATATTATTTTGTAAGTTCAAGGTGTAAATCCTGCCATCAAATAAGGAAACTAACAAGGTTTCCTCCTCAATTGCAGAGCCTTCCAATTGCTGAGGCTCTTGATCCTTTTTATATAATTTAGCAAAAGAAAGAAGAGCAAGTCTATCAAGTATCTTCTTTATTCGTTCTGCATCGGGTGTATTCAGGTTTTCTACTGTAGACTTCCATTCCGCTTCAGCACTGTTTCGATTGACAGCAAAGGAGCGTTCCTCACCGTTTTGGAGTTTGATGCCTGCGATTTTAGCAGACTCTAAAGCGAGCAAATCTTTTTTCAGCCAATCATCAACTGCAGAGTCAACTGACAAACGTTCCGGAATCAGATATACCTTGTCCGAACCTGCGTGACGTATATATTGTCCTTCACCATTGCTACGCTCCTTACCAAGCAGCAGGCTCAAAATCAAGCTTCCGTCACCGTGTAAAAGTGTAACTGAATCAGCGTGACGTTCCTTAGTCCACTCTTCCAGTTTCTCAGGCGGAGACAATAAGCGGAATCTTTCATGATGATCAGGATTGTTAGTCACCAGATCACCTAGACGTATTTGTGACAGATTGAGCAGTAAATCCTGAATTGGCTGTGTGTCTGCTTCGTAACTCAATGACTGCTCCTGCCAACCTCCACCTTGTAACTGCAGCAAGGACAAGGCAATGCCTTCAACCTGAATATTGATCTTGTTCAAGGATTTTGTGTCAAGCTTCTCTAATAATTTCTGTCCTCCAACTGCTGAAATTGGCGAATTCAGGTAGTTTGTCTGATCTTTAAGATAGTAAAGTCCTGTGCCTGTGATGAATATAACTAAGGTGATTAATAATAGAGGTTTAAACATAATTATCTTAAATTTAAGCTTTGAAGACAGTTAAAATAAAAATTATTGAACTAGTTATTATCACTCATTTCTATGAAGTCTTCAAGGTACTAGGCGTCATTTTTAATCTTTCAGCATCTGTTTTCAGCCGGCAGAGCGTCTAAGCTGAAATCATAAAAACTTGAGCTTTTAGCAGAAGCTCTGTAAATTCGTAGATGAGTTTTTACTTATATTACAAAAAGCTTTCAGAGTTAATGTTGATTCAATGAGGCTTTTTGGAGTTATCTTTTTTTGAGGAACCATGTCAGATAATCAGTTTGGATGCCGTGTAGATTTTGAAAGTGGTGAAGGTAAATCCGCACTTTATAGTTTGGAAAAGTTGCAGAAAGATGGAATAGGACCAGTAGACAGCCTCCCTTTTTCCATCCGGATCCTACTTGAGCAAGCGTTGCGTAATGTTGATGATTTTCAAGTACGTCCGGAAGACGTGACTGCACTTGCCAACTGGAATGCAAATGAAAAATCTAAACAAGAAATACCTTTTAAACCAACCAGAGTAATCTTACAGGATTTTACAGGAGTACCTGCAGTGGTTGATCTTGCATCTCTGCGTTCTGCGATGGTGGCGATGAACGGAGATCCAAGTGTGATTAATCCGCGTGTTCCGGTTGATCTGGTGATTGACCACTCGATACAGGTTGATTTTTTTGGAAGTTCAGGTGCGCTCCAAAAAAACATGGAAATCGAATTCAGGCGCAACCGTGAACGTTACGAATTTCTAAAATGGGGTAAGCAGGCTTTTGATAATTTTAATGTCTATCCTCCAGGTGTAGGAATTGTGCATCAGGTTAATCTTGAAACTGCAGCAAGTGTAGTTCAGTCACGGGACGGTGTTTGTTTTCCGGACACTGTTGTCGGAACAGATTCACACACCACTATGATTAACGGACTTGGTGTTATGGGCTGGGGAGTCGGTGGTATTGAAGCAGAATCGGTCATGCTCGGCCAACCGATTTATATGCTGATTCCGGAAGTAATAGGATTCCGCCTGCAGGGTAAACTTCAGGAAAACGCAACCGCGACGGATTTGGTTTTACGGGTTGTTGAAATGCTGCGGCAAAAAGGTGTGGTAGAAAAATTTGTTGAATTTTTTGGCACCGGTTTGAATAATCTAACTCTGGCTGACCGTGCAACTCTGGCTAATATGGCTCCGGAATATGGAGCAACGATGGGATTTGTTCCAGTTGATGATGAGACATTAAATTATTTACGCGGTACAGGACGTCCGGAAGCCTTGGTTCAGCGCATTGAAAGATATTCTAAGGCACAAGGACTTTTCCGCAGAAATGACACTCCAGATCCAATATTTACGGATACATTGGAACTCGATCTTTCAACGGTTGAACCAGCGTTGGCCGGACCTAAACGTCCGCAGGATCGGGTTAATCTTTCGCAAATGCAGCCAAAATGGCAAAAAACTTTGCAGGCATCCACCAAAGAACGTGGATTTGAGTTGAGCGGAGATGAACTGGAAACTTCTGTTCCGGTAAAGGGTATTGAGTCCGGTGAACTAAAACACGGATCGGTGGTGATTGCTGCCATCACTTCCTGCACAAATACAAGTAATCCATCGGTGATGCTGGCAGCTGGTCTGCTTGCTAAAAAAGCAGTTGAAAAAGGGCTGAAACGTCAACCGTGGGTGAAGACTTCTCTGGGGCCCGGTTCACGTGTTGTCACGGATTACCTGCAGGCAACAGGTTTGAACGAAGCGCTAGACGCCTTGGGTTTCCACACAGTAGGCTATGGTTGTACAACCTGTATCGGCAACTCAGGACCTTTGCCTGAAAACATTGTCAGCGCGATCAACGAAGGTGATTTGGTCGTTACATCTGTTTTGTCTGGTAATCGAAATTTTGAAGGCAGGATAAGTTCGCACATAAAGGCAAATTATTTAGCAAGTCCACCGTTGGTTGTAGCTTATGCAATTGCGGGAACGGTTAATCAGGATTTGAACAATGATCCGCTTGGAAACGATAAAGACGGAAAGCCGGTTTTTCTAAAAGACATTTGGCCAACTAAAGCGGAAATTGCAGAGGTAGAAAAAAAGATAAGCAGCGAAATGTATGAGAAAGAATACAAAGACGTTGGTGAAAGCTCTCCTATGTGGAATGCTGTAGAGTCTCGTACCGGTGAGGTTTATGAGTGGGACGACAGTTCGACCTACATCCAAAATCCTCCTTTTTTCCAAAACATGGGTCTGGATACCAAAACATTAGCGGACATCACCGGAGCCAGAGTTTTAGTTAAGCTTGGAGACTCCATCACGACGGATCATATTTCTCCCGCCGGCTCTTTTGCTGAGGAAACTCCGGCAGGTGCATTTTTGCTGGCAAGTGGTACAGATAAAGTCGACTTCAATTCCTATGGTTCACGACGTGGTAATGACAGAGTCATGACACGCGGAACTTTTGGGAATGTGCGTTTACGAAATGAATTGGCACCCGGAACAGAAGGTGGTTTTACCAAAATGATGCCTGACGGGGAAGTGACTACTATTTATGAAGCTTCGTTAAAATATAAAGAATCAGCAACACCGCTTGTCGTTTTAGCAGGTGCAGAATATGGTACTGGTTCATCGCGGGATTGGGCTGCAAAAGGAACACTGTTACTCGGCGTTAAGGCAGTTGCGGCTACAAGTTTTGAGCGAATTCACCGCTCCAATCTCGTAGGAATGGGTGTTCTGCCGTTGCAGTTCAAAGACGGTGAAACACATAAATCACTCGGTTTAAACGGTGATGAAGAGTACGCGGTTTTGGGTTTAAGTGATGATTTAAAACCTGGTCAGGATTTAATCCTGCAGGCAGGAGATCGAAAGATCACAGTAACTTGCCGTTTAGATACGCAAGTTGAAATTGAATATTACAAAAACGGTGGTATTTTACATACAGTTCTACGTAATTTTATGCGTGAAAATCAGTAAGAACTGTAGTGAGGCCGCAACTTTATTGTGTCCACATGAAAGATGTTCTATTACTAAATCAGGACGGCAACCCCTTGACGCTGTGGCCCTTGAGTACTATCACCTGGCAACAGGCGATAAAGGCGCTCTATCTTGACAAGGTGACTGTTTTACGTTCCTATGATGACTGGATATGTCATTCACAACACTTGGCTTTAGCTGTGCCGAGTGTTGTGATGATGGCCAATTATCATTATCAAAAAGGTACAGTCAATTTTACCCGCCGTAACATTTTCCTACGCGACCGTTTTCACTGCCAATACTGTCAACGTCATTTCTCCGCTGATCACCTTACTATAGATCATGTTATTCCGAAAAGCAGAGGTGGCGGAATGCGCTGGAAAAATGTTGTCACAGCCTGCCAAAAATGTAACCTGACTAAAGGTGCAAATATAGTTAAACCTTCTCAACCGCCATTTGAACCTGATTATTGGCAAATGGTAAATATTGCCAAAACTCTACATATTCAAATTCCTGATCGAAGTTGGCAGGAATATCTGCAGTGGCCCAAACATCTGGTGAAGATCAATCAGGCCAAAGCAGCTTAACCGTTTTTACGCTCAAACTCCTGCATAAAATTAGCGAGTTCTGCTACTCCTTCCAGAGGCATAGCATTGTAAATTGAGGCTCTTGCACCGCCGACTTTGGCATGTCCCATGAGGCCAAAAAAACCTTCTTTATCGGACTCAGTTAGAAACTTCTGGAGCAGTTCAGCTTGTGGTAAATGAAAAGTAACGTTCATGGTTGAACGGTGTTCCGGATGTGCCACTGCAAGATAAAAATCGGACCGATCCAGTACGTCATACAGCAGTGCAGATTTTTTATCTGCCAGTTTTTCCATTTCCGGAACTCCACCTTGTTCCTTTACCCATTCCAGCATCAGACGCATCACATAAACCGCAAAAACATTGATCGTGTTTGGTATGGAATGATGTTCGTCAAACAAGGCATAATCCAACAATTTTGGAGTTTCAGGTAGTGCATTACCCAGCAGATCATCCCTGACAATTACAATTGCAGTTCCGGCTGTACCGAGATTTTTCTGAAATCCCGCATAAACTACCCCAAACTGTGAATAATCCATTTCTCTGGACAAAATGTCTGAGGTGGCGTCCGCGGCTAAAGGTACACTTCCTGTGTCTGGAAAGGAATGCCAGCGTGTTCCGTAAAGCGTATTATTTGTAGTCAAGTGAGCATAACTGCTTTCCTGATCCAGTTTACTTCTGTCATATTCCGGAATTAACCGATAATCATACTCTTTAGTATCCATCAGAATTTCTGTGCTGCCGTAACGCTGTGCTTCTTTTTCCGCTAAAATACCCCATCTTCCGGTGATAAAGTATGAGCCTTTGTGCTTTTTACGTGACATTAAATTTAGTGGAACAGCAGAAAACTGCATTTGCGCACCACCGTGCATGAAAAGTACACGGTAGTTTTTTGGAAGATTAGTCAGTTCACGGAACATTGATTCAGTAGCATCAAGAATTTCACGAAAGATTGGAAGTCTGTGGCTTACTTCAACAATAGAGGCACCAAGTCCTTGATAGTCCAGAAACTCCTCCTGAATTTTTTGCATGACTGGAGTAGGCAGCATTGCCGGTCCGGCACTGAAATTGTAGACACGATTAGTCATTATTTATCCTTTGTTTGTAAAGTTGTAAGTTTGTTGAAAAGAAAAATTATCAAAGTCTTTCTGTTGCAATATTTTTGCTAAGTTCAATAAAAAATATTTAAGATCTAGGACGCAAAATCAGTTCAACCACAACCGAATAAACCTTTTCCTTGCGGATGAAACGCACGGTGACTTCTTCACCGGATTTGCGTGTTTCGATCTGTTGCGCTAAATCTTCCATCGAAGCAACAGGAGTTTCGTTGATATGAGTAATTATATCACCGCCCCATGGAACCTTATAGCGCCCAACTTTGACAGTTCTCGATGCACCACGCAATCCCGCATTATCAGCGGAAGCACCGTTCACCACACGTGCGATTAACAGACCTTCCTGAATGTCAATTCCTATACGGCGCAAATAAACAGTTGGGATGGGTTCAATACCAAGCCACGGTCGTCGTACATAACCGTATTTCAGCAGGTCCGGTAGAATACGTAACGCGGTATTGCTCGGTACCGCAAAGCCTATGCCCACACTTCCAGCGGAACCTATGATCGCAGTGTTAATTCCAATCACATTTCCCTCAGAGTCGAGCAAAGGTCCACCTGAATTCCCGGGATTTATGGCTGCATCGGTTTGTATGATACCTTCAATTTTACGTCCGTTTTTGGCCGCAATGGTACGTCCCAAAGCACTGATGATTCCTGTAGTTAAGGTTTGCCGTAATCCAAAAGGGTTTCCCAGTGCTAATACTTTTTGACCAACTACAATGTCATTGGAATGGGAAAATTTGAGGACATCATAACTTTCAGCAGGAGCTTCTATACGTACAATGGCCAGATCGTTGTTAGGATCTGCACCAACAAGTTTTCCGGGCCACTGACTATTATCTGCAAGTGTAACAACCAGTTTGCTGGCGTTTTCAACTACATGATAATTGGTGACAATAATTCCGGATTTGTTAATCAGGAATCCTGTTCCGGAACCTGATTCGGCGGGAATAGCACGGTAGTAGAAATCATAGTTAACCGCAATATTGCTGATGTTAACTA
>Ga0209556_1001895_pt1 | contig 10676 bp, 8 predicted proteins | sample SaaInlV_150m_DNA_5_FD_184652 | JGI IMG/M metagenome (GOLD analysis project Ga0209556, IMG submission 184652) | Marine microbial communities from expanding oxygen minimum zones in the Saanich Inlet - SI037_S3LV_150m_DNA (SPAdes) (version 2) | ecosystem: Environmental > Aquatic > Marine >...
TCAAAGACTGGCCCTGGATGATTACTATCATTGATATTTGTTGGGGGACATTCCAAGGCACTGCTGCTGGATTTTATATATGGTGGCTATGGAGTGTGGTTAAGTAGGTCAAGGAAAACAGTGTTCGGCTCCACAACATGGGCAAGTTGGATTGGCCCGACTTCCACCCGGATCATCATAGCCCCCACACTCTGATCCTAAGCAGAAATATTTAGTTCCAGCTGCTCTAGCACCTTCAAATCTAGCTGTAATATCAGCACTCAACTGTCGGGCTTCATCTAATGATTGTTGAAAATCTGCTTGAGACATTTTTTTATGTAATGGTTTTCTTGTGTGCTTAACACCGCTTGGACCATCTGATTCCTCGGCATATTGAGACATCATTCTCTGACCAAATACCCACATTTCATCAGTTTTTCTTTCTTTTCCTTTTACCATAAACCCTCACCTTTCAATTGGAGTAGTGTAGTATATTGATCTATTGTGATCAATAAAGAATTAACTAATGAAGAGAAAACAGTTGATAGATCATTGTCTTTATATTTATTAGCTCTTATTTCCCTAACATACCTAGCTTTTTCGAGCTCTAAAAGCAGGGCTCATAGAAACAAAACCATTAAACGAGAACAAAGACATCGCTGCTTTGATTGCGGCACCAAGTGTACTCTAGAAATTCACCATATCACTCCATTATCTAAGGGAGGAACTAACAAGAGATCAAACCTTGTCGCTCTGGGAGCATCAACAAATGAGGGTGGATGTGGATGCCACGACATTTGGGATGATTTTGCTTTGAGTAATAGTTAAGCTTAACCCACAAAAAATCCCGCCTAAGCGGGAGTCTTTGTTGCCAGCGGACAAGTGTCCGTGGTGAGATCTTAACAGAGTTAATTATACAATTTTTCAACTAATTCTTCAATATTAAAATGTGGACGCGACGAGAATCGAACTCGCTTCGCCCTCCTAATTTACCCCCACCTGCGCTATAATAGTTACTCTTATTTTTTCAGATTTAACTTATGATTCAAGATAAAATAGTCGTCACCGGTGCCAGAGAACACAACCTCAAAGACGTCAACGTCACTATCCCCAAAAACAAACTAGTAGTTTTCACTGGTCTCTCCGGAAGTGGTAAAAGCTCCTTAGCCTTCGATACTCTATATGCAGAAGGCCAGCGCCGTTACGTCGAAAGCTTAAGCTCTTATGCTCGCCAATTTTTAGGAGTCATGAGCAAACCAGACGTCGATCAAATCGATGGTCTATCTCCGGCTATTTCCATCGACCAAAAAACCACCTCTCACAACCCACGCTCTACCGTCGGCACCATCACTGAAATCTATGACTACCTGAGGCTTCTATACGCTCGTATCGGCCATCCACATTGCCCAGAATGTAACCGTGAAATTTCCACTCAGAGTGTCGATCAAATCGTGGGCCACATCATAACTGAACTCGAGGAAAAAGCTAGTGGAACTCCCACTAGATTTATGGTTTTATCCCCAGTGGTCCGCAACCGCAAGGGTGAGTTTGACGGCCTGATGGATAACATCCAAAAAAAGGGCTATGTTCGCGCTCGAATAGACAGCAAAATATATGATTTAAACGAAGAACTAAGCCTAATAAAAACCAATCGTCATACCATTGAAGCTCTCATCGACCGACTCACAATTTCCCAAAAACAACTTAAAGATAAAACTGAATTCAAGATCTTTAAAAGCCGACTCAATCAATCCATCGAAGAAGCCCTCAAACTTTCCGAGGGTTATGTAGTGATTAGTTTTGTCAAAGATGCCTCCCTTAGTTTTCCTGAAAATCCCAAAGAAGTAGAAGACAGGCTTTTTAGTGAAAGTTTGGCTTGTAGCCACTGTGGAATCAGCATAGAAGAGCTCGAGCCTAGGCTCTTTTCTTTTAACTCTCCACAGGGAGCCTGTGAAACCTGTAATGGTTTGGGCACATTATTAAAAATAGACGCTGAAAAAATGATTGCGCCCGAACTAACCCTCAGTGAAGGGGCAGTGATTCCTTTTGCCAGTGCCCTGGCTCATGGAACTTGGTGGAGTAGATTGATTAAGGTTGTCATCGCTGATCATGGCTATGATTTCCGTCAAACTCGCTGGGAAGAGTTTGATGAAAAAACTCAAAAAGTAATGCTCTATGGTTCTAAAAAAGTTTATGAAGTATCTGGTGAGAATCGTCAAGGCCGAATGACCAGCATCGAGCAATCATTTGAAGGTTTCTTAAAAAACCTCGAACGACGCTACCAAGAAACTAATTCAGATTTTATTCGCCACGAAATTGAAAAATACATGCTTCAAGAAGTTTGCCCCAGCTGTAATGGAGATCGTCTTAAAGACGAAGCCCTAGCTGTGTTTGTAGATGGGAAAAACATCGCTGAAATCACCGCCTTACCAATTGATCAAACCTTAGAGTGGGCAGGACATGTTTATAAAGACAAAGTCTTAAGTGAAAAAGAGTTAGCTATCGGCGACTCTATTCTTAAAGAAATTAATGCGCGGCTTAAATTCCTAACTTCAGTCGGTTTAGAGTACATCAGTTTGAATCGTGAAGCTTCTACTTTGGCTGGTGGAGAAGCCCAACGAATTCGTCTAGCCTCACAGATCGGAACTGGTCTAACTGGAGTCATGTATATCTTAGATGAACCCACCATTGGCTTGCATCAACGCGACAATCATCGCTTAATAGACACTCTTAAAAACTTGCGTGACAAAGGCAATACTGTCATCGTGGTCGAACATGATCGAGATGTAATTATGTCCGCCGATGAAGTGGTCGACTTTGGCCCTGAAGCCGGTAAATTAGGTGGCAAAATTGTGGCTCAAGGCTCTCCAGCAGAAATCCAAAAAAAGAAAACTCTGACTGCTAAATACTTATCTCGTAAAAAAGATGTCATCTACAAAAAAGTTGTCCCAGACCGACGCTACATTGATCCTAATTCAGCAGCTATTTCTCAAGAGAATGAATCCAGTATTAGAATAGAAGGTGCTACTAAACACAACTTAAAGAAAATTGATGTTGAGTTCCCACTGCGGACTTTCACTGCTATTACCGGTGTTTCTGGAAGTGGAAAATCTACACTGTTACACGACACTCTTTATCACCAGCTAGCCACTAACTTAGGCTACAAAACTCATCGTAAAGCTGGGCACGTTGATAAAATAGTTGTTCCTGATGAAGTTAGAAAAATCACTTTGATTGATCAAAGTCCGATCGGAAAAACACCTCGCTCTAATCCAGCTACTTACACTAAAGTTTTTGATTACATTCGTAAACTATTCGCCGCCACTCGTGAGGCTCAAATTCGTGGCTATAAAGCCGGCCGCTTTAGTTTTAATGTCAAAGGTGGGCGCTGCGAATCTTGCCAAGGTGATGGACAGATTAAAATTGAAATGCAGTTTTTACCTGATGTCTATGTGACCTGTGATGTCTGTCATGGCAAAAGATATAGTGAAGAAACTCTGGAAGTAACTTACAAGGGTAAAAATATTCATCAAATTTTGAAGATGGAGATTGAAGATGCTTTTGAGTTCTTCGATGGTCATGCCACCTTGCGCAGCAAACTTCAAACACTGCTAGACGTCGGCTTAGGTTACCTAGAGCTAGGCCAACCAGCACCAACCCTGAGTGGAGGAGAGGCGCAGCGAGTTAAACTAGCTAAAGAGCTTTCAGGAAGAGTTAATGAGCATGTGGTTTATCTCTTAGACGAACCCACTACTGGCTTGCACTTCCATGATGTTCAAAAATTACTAGACGTTTTACATCAGTTGGTAGAGAACAATAATACTGTCATCGTCATCGAGCATAACTTAGATATTATTAAAAACGCCAACTGGATTATTGACCTTGGTCCTGAAGGTGGTGGCAAAGGTGGAGAAGTTTTATTTACTGGCAAACCTGAGGATATTATTGAAGAGAAAAAATCTTATACTGGAAAATATCTTAAAGAAGAACTAAAACAACAAAAAACCCGCTAATGCGGGTGTTTTGATCAGAATTTGCGAGTCTATCTCGTAACCCCGACTTACCATTGTAACTATTATAGATAATTCTCACTATAAAACAATTCCTAAAAATGTGGACGCGACGGGAATCGAACCCGCTGACCCTGAATGGTAAGTCGAGGTTCTACACCAGTAGCGCGCCCCACATTTTGTTAGTAAAACACTCAATTTCTACCACAAGTGTAGTAGAATTGATTTTGCTATAGAATAAAAATATGAATGAATCTGGCGATGAAAAACATGAATTTAAACCAATAACAATAGATCATTTAAGTGAATTTCAAAAAAGCTTACTAAAAGAAGGACTTTTTGGCCTATGGAATTTCATAATATTTTCAATTGAACTTAGAAGAGATTATGGGCATGAAACTGAAGTAATCCCATATCAAACAGAAGGCATCATTGGTTTTTTTGATCAACATATGGGTGATGTAGTAGAAACTCTGGAAATTTTTTATTTGAGTCGTATCCCAGTTGAGTTGATATCTAAGATGATTGAACTATCCACAGATAAAAAGATTGACCCAAGATTAAAAATTGGTGTGTCCATGTTATTTAGCATGATTGTAACTTCACACTTAGAACTTAATGGATTTAGTGTTGTTGGTGAGATTCCTGATCTATTTGGAATACTTCTAGCTGGTATATGGGCATCTGTGGGATATTTAGCAATTGAATATTTATTTTCTGATAAAAATAATATCGCTGAGACACTCTCAAGCTCAAAAAAAAATGTGAAATTAAAAAATTTGATAAGAAAAATGTTCATCCCTCCAGATAAAGAAAACTAAAACCTCCTATGCTACACTCATCCCTATGTTCTGGAAAAAACTTTCTTCCATCTTTCTCTCAATATTTTTCTTATTTTTAATCATTGTTACCCCAATCCAAGCTGAGTCAAATTCAGACTACTTTGACACCAAGCTCCACACCACCGTCACGGTCAGTGATGCGGGGCAGAGTAGAGTCAAACACGAGTTTACTGTCACCAACAAAACTCCTACTACCTATATCAGCCAGTACGGTCTCAAAATTAGCTCCGCCCAACTCAAAAACATCACCGTCATCAGTGACGGCAAAAGCATTAAGCCAGAAATTGTCCCCATCAAATCGGACCAACAGTCTGGTCCTGGTCAAACCAGCATTGGCATTACCTTCCCCGGAAAAGTAGTCGGTGAAGGAAAAATCAGAAAATTTACCATCAGCTACACCAACCCTGACGCAGCTGTTATCAGTGGTAGCGTCCTTGAAGTAACACTAGCACCTCAAGCTAACCCTCAAGATTACTCTGATTATAGTGTTACCCTCATCACGCCCGCTAGGTTTGGTGGACCAATTAGAACTACTCCCACTATTCACAACTTCACTGCCAGTGGCAGCCAGATAGTCACTAGTTTTAGTAAAGAAGAAGAGATGGGAGTTTTTGCTCTTTTTGGCAGTGAACAACTCTTTGATCTTGACCTCAGCTATAGCTTAAGCAACTCCACCAATAACCCCGGCATTACCCAAGTTGCTTTTCCTCCAGATACTGCTTTTCAAAAAATTCATTATCATCTTATAGAACCAAAGCCAGAAAAAATGGAACTTGATTTAGACGGCAACTGGATCGCTACCTACAAACTTCCAGCCAGCAGCGATACTTTAGTCAAACTCTTAGCTACGGTTAGACTCACCCTAGAGCCAGATGAGTCCGTCCCTGTTTCTATCCCAGATGAGAGTCTTCTCAAGACCCAAGAGTACTGGCCAATCAATAACTCTGATTTAAAAAGCATTACTCAAGACCGCACTACTCCTAAAGAAATTAATGACTTTGTCGTAAATACTCTCAACTACAACACTGATATCGCCTTAGGATTACCAGAAAGGTTGGGGGCTATTGGCGCCATCAACAATCCCAACGATGCTGTTTGCCAAGAATTTACTGATCTCTTTGTCACCTTAGCTCGAGGAGCTGGTATTTATTCACGCCGAATCACTGGCTATGCTCACTCACAAAATAGTGAGCTGCGTCCCCTAAGCTTAGTGGAAGACATCCTTCACTCTTGGCCAGATTATTACAGCCCAGAAAAGCAGCGTTGGATTCCCATTGATCCTACTTGGGAAAATACCACTGGCGGAGTTGACTATTTTCATCAGCTAGATTTAAATCATATCGTTTTTGCTATTAACGGCCAAAACAGTGTTACTCCACACCCAGCTGGCAGCTATAAAAAACCAGATGCTACAGAAAAAACAGTCAATGTCGATTTCGGCGCCATCTTCCCAGAACACTTATCGGAAATTGAGTTTCAACTTAAGCCTCAAAAATTTCTGGGCTTAGTGAATATACCTGGCTTATATCACCTGGAAGTCACCAATCTAGCTGGCCAAGCAGATTATCACCTACCCCTAGAAATTACCGCTAGTTCTAGTCAAATATCTTCATCGCAAAATATTAGTGAAATTGTCGCTCTATTACCATTCCAAAGACAGATAATACCGCTAAGAATAGAAAACAATACTGGTTTTATACCGAGCCGCGATACAATACAAATAAAAGCATTAAATGAAACCCAAGAATTTGAGCTCACCACCAGCCCAGCAATTAGTCAATACCTCCACCAGAAGAGCTTCATCATGGCCATGGCAGGAGGAGCTATCTTTATTTCCCTCGCTACCGGGAGTTTACTGGTTCTTAGACGAAAACGATAAAATTCTTTACGTCGGTAAAGCTAAAAATCTTAAAAATCGCCTCCGATCTTACACTCGCTTCGCAGATCTCTCACCTAAAATAAAAAAAATGGTCGCGACCGCTACCCACATTAAGCATCAAGTTTTAGAAAGCGAACTAGAAGCCCTACTAATTGAGGCCGAACTAATTAGACTTCATCAGCCAAAGTACAATAGCCTCCTCAAAGATGATAAAACTCCTCTTTATATTCATATTACTGACGGTGATTTCCCTCGAGTACTAACCATTAGAAAGAAAGATTTAGATCATCAACAACATCATGGAACTATCCTCGGACCATATCCCAGCTCAGGAAAAGTCAAGGAAGTATTGAGAATAATGCGCAAAATATTTCCGTGGTGCAATCAGCCCCCACATCAAAAGAAGCAGGCTTGTTTCTACTACCACCTCGATCAATGTCCAGGTGCCTGCATTGATAAAATCAGCCACAGAGACTATCAAGCTCAAATCTTAAACTTGATTTACTTTTTAAGAGGTCAGAAAAAAACAGTCCTGAAGAATCTCAAACAACAACTCAAATCTTTTTCTAAGGAAGAAAAATTTGAGCAAGCAGCAGTGGTTAGAGATCAAGTTCAATTAATTGAAGAAGTTACTCAAAAGAAATACCCTCTTAAACCAACCCTGATTTTACCCAGCCTCACCGATGACCACCACGAGACATTACTCCATCTTCAAAAAATACTAGCTACTTATTTAAAAATTCCTAAAAACTACCCACTTACTAGAATTGAGGGTTATGATGTCAGTAATACATCTGGAAAACTGGCTAGTGTCTCGATGGTGACTTTTGTTGATGGTCAGCCAGCTAAAGATCAATATCGTCTTTTTAATATTAAAACTCTTGATACTCCCAACGACTACGGCATGCTCAACGAAGCCATTAGCCGAAGACAAAATCATCCCGAGTGGGGCACACCGAATTTATTAGTCATTGATGGGGGAAAGGGACAGCTCAGATCTACTCTTAAGGCTTGGCGCTGGTCCGCTCCAGTGATTAGTATCGCTAAAAATCCTGATAGGATCGTAATACCGATAGAGATTATCAGAGAGCCCCGTTTATCGATCAAATACCAAATTGTCTTACTTCCTCAGGATCATCCAGTCTTACATCTGATCCAACGCATTCGAGATGAGTCTCACCGTTTCTCTAAAAACCAGCATCTAAAACGACGAGCTAAAAATATGTTATCCTAGACTTATGAAACTTCTTAAACCCCTCATTACCTCTACCTTAACTATCTTCTTACTGGCTTACTTTTTACCCACTGTTAGCTATATGAACTGGACTACCTTAGCTTTGGCAGCTGTCGTCCTAACTTTACTCAATAAAATTGCTCGCCCTGTCCTCAAAATATTATTTCTACCTATTAATGTAGTTACATTGGGGCTATTTTCAGTCGTTCTTAACGTAGCTTTACTTTGGTTAGTCACTTATTTAGTCCCAGGATTTCATATCGAAGCCATGACCTTGCTAGGAGTACAATTCAACGAATTCTTCTCACTCTTAATCGTCTCTACCTTAATCGGAGTTTTCCAAAATTTCCTAGGTTTTCTGCTCTAGAAATGAGTCTTAAATTAATTCCACTCATCTTAAACTTCATTCATACTATCGTAACAACTTGTTTCGTCTGTACCCATAATTAGTGAAGATTCAAACAATATATATAAAAAGTTGTGTATGTCAGCAAACCGTATGGTGCCTCCATCAACTACAAAGAATAGCTCATCGTCACCATCATCAATTGATGATTTTTCGACCGCTGTAAAGACTCCTAGGTAACCATCTTTATACATCCCGCCCTTCTTAGCTCTCACTTCAAACTTTGCCATAATTCATTTTCCTTGAAATTGGTTTTCTTAAATAAAACGATTATTGTATCAAATTATATCACTACAATCATCTCCCCACACGCTTTTAGCTCCAGATTAGGTTATAATACTCTCATGAAAAAATTCCTTTTATCTCTGGCCCTATTTTTGATAGCTGGTTTTTTTGTAATTCAACCCTCACAAGCTCAAACACCATCTTTACTGACTGAAGATCTTGAGGTGGGGATCGAGTCTACCGACTCTGCTGAAGCTACTGCAGAAGCTACTCTAGCTTCTCCGTCTGCAGAAACTGTTCAAAAAATTCAAGAGAAAAAAGATCTAGATATTACCGAAACAGAAGGTGAGCAGAAAAGTAAATTAGTTCGCTATCTTGAAGAGAATCCTCTTACAAGTAAAAACTTCACCAATCTCTTGCAACAAGCAATTAGAAATGCTGTTAAAGAAGGTGTGCCCCCAAACGTCATCGTTCTAGTCCTTCTTTTTCCCCTTGTATCTTCATTCATTGCTGCTTCTAGACACATTATTGGTCTGCGGGGATTTGGTATTTATATTCCAGCTGTTTTATCAATTGCTCTAGTTTCAACTGGTATTATTGAGGGAATTGCTATGTTCTTAGTGATTGTATTTGTAGCTCTACCAGCTAAAAAAATCTTAACTAGATTTAAACTACCGTACTTGCCTCGTACTGCCATCTTGCTCTGGTTTGTCTCACTGGCTATTCTGGGAATACTGCTTTTAGCACCATTGATTAACATGGTGACACTAATGACAGTCAATATTTTCTCAATCATGATTTTAGTTTTACTAGCAGAAAACTTCTTAGACGCACAAGGCAAAACTAAACCCATGGATGCAATTGCTCTAACGGTGGAAACTCTAAGCCTAGCGCTTTTATCCAGCTTCATACTCCAGTGGGAAGCTCTACAAAAATTTGCCTTACTCCAACCAGAACTACTGACCATGATTACTCTAGGAATAAACTTTATTGTAGGGAAGTTCTCCGGTCTACGATTTGCTGAATACTTTAGATTTCGCTCATTGATGGAGGAATAATAGTATTGGCTGATAAAAATTATGTCAATTAAACCTTCACACATCCTAGGACATAATGCTCGATATCGCTACACAGCCCTTAACTCTCGTGAGGCTAAAAAATTTGGTTTTTCTAAACTCCGCACCAAAGAACTACTCAAACAGCACAATATTCTTACCGCAGAACTTTACCATGTTTTCGACTCACCAGATGATCTAGAGGTAGTCAACTGGACTAATATTCCCGTGCCATTTGTTCTAAAACCAGCTAGTGGTAGTGCTGGTAAAGGAATCTGGGTGATAGAAAAAAAGATTGAGAATAAGGCTGTCTGGATCGATAGTCAAGGTAATAAAATCAAAGAAGCTGACTTTAACCTTCATATCAACAATATTCTTGATGGTGAGTTCAGTACCTGGGGTAGTAATCACAAGGCATTGGTAGAAGAAATGATTCCCTCTCACCCCAGCCTAGCCAAGTTCTCATATGGTGGCACTCCAGACATCAGAGTAATTGTTTTTAACTCCGTCCCAATCATGGCTATGGCTAGAATTCCCACCAAAGAATCAAATGGTAAAGCTAACCTAGACCAAGGAGCGATTGCAGTTGGGATTGATATGGCTTCTGGAGTTACCATTCATGGTATCTATGGTAAGAAAAAAATCATTAAAACTTTTCCAAAAAGTAAGAAGAAAGTGCGCGGTATCATGATCCCACAATGGACTCAAGTTTTAGAAACTGCAGTGCGAGCAGCAAATGTTGCTGGCTATGAATATATGGGTGCTGACCTATTTATTCATCCAGAAAAAGGGCCAATGATTGTTGAGCTTAACGGCTACCCCGGACTATCAATCCAAATAGCTAATGATGCTGGTTTGAAAAAAAGACTCGAAAGAGTAGAGGGCTTAGAAGTCCGCAATGCTCAACATGGAGTCAAGATTGCTCAAGCTTTATTTGCCAATATTCTTATTGATGAAAGTAAAATTGGGGAAATAACACCGATTATTTCTTATCGCCCCGCCATCAAAGCTTATGATGATAAACGAAAACTTCATAACGTAGATGC
>Ga0209556_1001898_pt1 | contig 10664 bp, 9 predicted proteins | sample SaaInlV_150m_DNA_5_FD_184652 | JGI IMG/M metagenome (GOLD analysis project Ga0209556, IMG submission 184652) | Marine microbial communities from expanding oxygen minimum zones in the Saanich Inlet - SI037_S3LV_150m_DNA (SPAdes) (version 2) | ecosystem: Environmental > Aquatic > Marine >...
TGATGCTTGGCGAGAAGTAGAAACGACCATACCATTTTGCCCATAGATTGGTTCAGTATTAGCGGAAAAAAGTTGAGAGATTAAAAGGGAAATAATGGCTAAATGTTTCATTTTAGTGAATCCAATTTATGAGTTGATTGATGCCAGTCATCAAGGAATTCATATTATCACCAAGATGCTGGAGTTTGAGTTCTTGATGAAGTGGAATGGCTTTACTATCTGCTAAGGCTTCTTGTCCGTTGAAATTTACATAAGCCAATCGGGCTGTAAATTCTTCAGGGCTTCGACCAAAAGCAGATCCAGGTAGCAGTGCCACACCCGTTTCTTTCAGAAGCGTTTCGCAAAAGGATTGGCTGTCTAAAATATTTCGTTTATGTAAGGCATCATCAAAAGGGGAAAAATCAGGAAAAAGATAAAAGGCACCTTCAGGCTTATGAATTCGAACATTCGCCTTTGTAAAGATGTCATAAATAGTTGTTCCCAATACTTTTAAAATACGTCGTGAGTGTAATAAATAGTCATCAATTTCTTTTCCGCCCTTAAACGCAGTAACAGCACCGAATTGAATTGGAGCACAGACAGAAGTATAAGTTTCACTGGCGACAGCATTCATGGGTCGGAGAAGCCAATTGAGTTCTTTTGGAAAGGAAAAAGTCCCAATTCTCCATCCACCTGCACCACACCATTTTGAGAGTCCCGAACTAACAATGGTACCTTCCGGATAGAATCGTGCTATGGAAATATGTTCACCCTCATGATGGATTCTACCATAAATCTCATCAGATAAAATGATGATTTTATTTTTCCGGGCAATATTGGCAATCGCTTTTAATTCATCTTTTGAATAAGTTTGTCCTTCAGGGTTTCCTGGATAATTTAGAATGAGAAGTCGCGGACGGCCTGGATCATTTTCTTTTTTTAAAAAATCTAATAAATGCTGAGGCATAATGCGCCATCTTTCATCATAAGACGTTGAGATAAATTTAACTTTTCGTCCAATAATATCTGCTTGCGGTTGGTAAGATACCCAACAAGGAGAGGGTATTAAGATATCCCCATAAAAAACGAGTTGGAGGATAAACATAAGTTCTTTTGATCCAGGACCAATTATTACATCTTGAGGGGCAATCTCTATCTGATCTACTTTGCCGTGAGATTCGGCAACAACGTGTTGTAATTCAGGGAGACCTTGTACGGGAAGATAATCTTTTTGATGTGCATTATCTTTTAAGGCTTGGACAACGCAATCAGGAACAGGAAAAGGTGATTGGCCCAAGCCAAATCGGTAAATGGTTCTTCCTTCAGATTGCAATTGTGCGCTTTTTTCATTAATAGAAAGAGTAGCGGATTTTCCCATACCACGGGTTCTGAGATTTAAACTATTTTGATGCATTGTAATAATTTCTGTTTTGCTAATAAACTATTTGGTGATAGCTCATTGGCTTCTAAAGTCAAAGAAATTTCTAATTTCCATTGGTGAGAATGGATGTTTTTCATAGGGCGATATTACAAAAAAATAATAAAGGATTCTCAAATATATATCCTTAGCTTAATTGTAGCGAAAACAGGAAAACATAAAATGAAAAGACTTTTCGGATATGTGCTTTACTTGAATATAATGAGCACTGTGTATCCTTGCACAACAATTCTAATTGGTAAATCTCTAAGCATAGATGGATCTATTATCCATGCTCATAATGAAGACATGGGCAAGCGAACAGTAGGGCGTTTATGGAAAGATAATTCTAATAAATCTTCTTTTGAATCAACTTGGGTGCCCTATGTTACACTGGAAAAATCAAATAAAAATTTGAGTTATTGGGCATCTGGAAACACCCAACAAGTTAATAGAGATGAGTTGAATGAAACCGTGCTTCCATATGACAATATTTTGGTAGGAATGAATGAAGATGGTTTGACCATGAGTTGCAATTGGATGTATTCGAAAGATAAAGCCATGGAGAAAAAAGGCATTCGGCGATATGCTATTCGTCAGCTTATTTTGGAACGATGTTCTGGTGCTTATGAAGCTGTTATGCTTATCGCATCCTTAATTGATTCCTATGGACAAGCAGATTGGGGTGGACTTACTTATGTTTTAGCTGATCCAAATGAAGCTTGGATTGTAGAGACAACAGCACACACTTGGGCAGCAAAAAAACTAAAAGATAATGAAATTATTGCCATTGCAAATCGTTACACTATCGGGGAAGACTTTGATCTTTCTAGTGCAAACCTTATTTCAATGGCAGTTAAAAATGGATGGTATAATCGTTCTGATGGTAAATTTAATTTTAAGAATGTTTATGGCGACCCTGAATACATGAACGAATTATATGATATAGAAAGGGAAGATAGAATATTTCAATTATTGAAATCAAAAAAAGGAAAAATAAAGCCAATCGATTTAATGGAAGTACTCAGAGACAGTTATCAAAATACGGATCAATATACGTCTCCAGCTGATTTTGAACCTTGGAGAATCACATGTCGTGAAAAAAAAGCGAAACGTCCCATTTGTACCAATCTTTGCCAATCATCTTTTGTCGCTCACTTACGTCCAAGTTTACCAAGGGATATTGGGGCTGTGTTTTGGTTTACCATGGCTACGCCAGCCTATGGTCCATATTTTCCAATTTATTCCATTGGGACGAAAATAGATGCATCTTTTTCAAAGGATAATTCTAAAGAGGCAAATACTACAGCTTGGTGGGCCTATCGCCATCTTCAAGAAAAAATGGATAAATTATCGCCAGAAATGATTAGTCAATATCGGAAGAAATCTTTGGAGATAACAAAATCATTTATTAAACAACAAGCTGATTTAGACAGCTCGCTTCAATACCATTTTCAAAAAGGAAATAAATCAAAAATAGAAACGATTGTAAATCGCAAGACAATGCATTTTTCTCTATCATCATTAAACTATGCAAAAGATGCGCTAAAGAGGATTAAACAATGAAGCAAACACATAAAAGTATTTTGAATCAAAGTATATATACTTTGATTTTATGTAATCTCATTTTTGCCCAGGTTGAAATTACAAAATTAATTGACAGAGTTGATTTAGATGGAACGTCACGAAAATATTTGTTAGATGATATTGAGCCATATACCGGAGAAGTATTATACAGATATAATAATGGAGAATATGAGTTCAAAGGCAAAATGCTCGATGGATTACAAGATGGTCATTGGATTTGGAATTATGAAAATGGACAAAAAGAGCAAGAAGGCTTTTTTAATAATTTTGCTCAGGATGGGTTTTGGCAATGGTGGTATCCGAACGGACAAATAAAACAGGAAGGTGAATTTCAAAAGGGTGTTAAACATGGCACGTGGTCAATGTGGCATTCGAATGGTGTTGTTTCCTCTGCGGAACCATATCGTAGTGGAAAGTTAGAAGGGAAACTTATTCTTTGGTTTGATTCAGGACAAAAAGAAGGAGAAGCATTATTTATTCAAGGCATTAAACATGGCTATGATCGAGGATGGTATCCAAATAGAAAAATTCGTTGGGAATATGAATGGTTCAAAGGAGTCGAGCATGGACCTCAAGTCATGTGGTTTGAAAATGGAAATAAAAAGGTAGAACATCATTTTAATAAAGGAAAACTTGATGGCGTTGTTCGTGAATGGTATCAAGAGGGTCAACAACGATTGGAAGGTTTTTTAGATTCTGGATTAATGCAGGGAACATGGTCTTGGTGGTATCCAAATGGAGATGTGGCGATGTCAGGGGAATATCTTGCCGGTACACCAACAGGTACTTGGACATGGGAATCTCCAGGCGGAAGTGGAGAATTAGAAATCAACGACAGACCAACCCAAAGTTGGGTAGATGATAAATTATTGCTTTGGGAAAAATATCATCGAAAAAAATAATCTAAACAAGAGAAGGCCTCTAAAATAAAAAAGCCCCGACATTGTCGGGGCTTTTTTATTTTCATTTAATGAATGAATTAGAAATTGTAAGACAATTTCATATAGTCATAACGACCATTCATACCGTATGGGGCAAAATTTGGATAAACAAAGGCACCATCGTTGTTGGAGCCAGTCCATTTATCAGAATAAATACCAAACGAGACAATCAGCGAAACAGGACATAAGAGGTGTTTTACAATCGGAAAAGACTTCATTCTACCTTAGACTACAAAACATCTATTGAATAGGGAAAACTAACAAATGTTGCTTAACTTTGTGTCAACTTTTTTGTATGAAGTCCAATGGATAGCAATGTCACCATTGTTTTGTGCAAACTTGGGTTACAATTCAGCTTTACAAATTTCAATTTTTCCATTTCAAAAAATGTATTAGGTTTAAAAGTAATTAGTAGCACCTTGTTGGTATAATTAAAAACCTGAACTCAAGTAGTAAGTGAAATCGTTAATTTCATGACAAAAAAAGGAGATAACCATTAAATTCGATACAAAGACAGTCCACGCCGGAATAAGGCCGGATAAAGAAACCGGCGCCATTCTTCCACCGCTTCACCAAACGGCAACCTACGTTTTGGAAGAAGTGGGGAAAGATAAAGGATTTGACTATACCCGTTCAGCAAACCCCACACGGCAGATGATGGAAGAACATCTTGCTGCTCTGGATGGAGGGAAATACGGTATTGCATTTGCCAGCGGAATGTCTGCTGTTGACAGTTGCCTAAAATTTCTAAAATCAGGCGACCATGTGGTGTGTTCCGATAATGTGTATGGTGGTGTGTTCCGACAATTTAATCAGGTACTGGTAAATTACGGGTTGGAATTTACCTACGTAGATTCATCAAATTCTGAAAATGTAGAAAATGCTATTCGTCCTGAGACCAAATTAATCTGGATTGAAACGCCTTCAAACCCCTTGCTCAAAATAACTGATTTGGAAGCGGTTGGTACCATTGCTAATAAGCATAATATTCTCTTTGGTGTTGATTCAACATTTGCCACACCGGCTCTATTGCGCCCCTTGGAATTTGGCGCAGATTTGGTTATGCATAGCATTTCTAAATACATCAGCGGCCATAATCAACTCATCGGAGGAATGGTCATCACAAACAGAGAAGATTTAGCTGAATATTTGCGATTTATCCAAAAAACTATCGGGGCCGTTCCCAGTCCCTTTAATTGCTGGCTCACCTTACTGGGTGTAAAAACTCTAGATTTGCGCATAAAAAAACATAATGAAAATGCCATGGTGATAGCCGAATATTTGGAAGCAAATCCAAAAGTAGCAACTGTTGCTTATCCGGGGTTGTCTTCCCACCCTAATCATTCAGTGGCCAAAGAGCAAATGTCCGGTTTCGGTGGCATGATTTCCTTTGAATTAAGCGGTGGAATCCAGGCAGGAAAAACGCTCATGCATTCAGTCCGCCTTGCTCAATTAGCTGAAAGTCTCGGTGCGGTGGAAACTATGATTACCCATCCGATAACCATGACACATGGGGACCTTCCAAAAGATGAACGTATCGCCAGAGGATTGACTGACGGATTAGTTCGCATTTCCGTGGGAATCGAAAATGTTGATGATATACTAGCTGATTTAAAACAAGCATTTGCAAATGTATAACCTCTTAAATGATAAAAGCTCTTTAATTATAAACCATCAAATAGGTTTTGAACCTGTGTTTTTTTCTATAGAAGAGTCGTCTTATTTAGATTATTGATAAATAATGACTGAATATAAAAAAGATTTAGGGCTAAAAGAGTCCGTTTCTATCGTCATCAATCGCGTTATTGGTTCCGGAATTTTTCGTACTCCGGCACCCATTATGGCATTAGTGGGTTGTACCTCATTGTTTGGTTTAGTTTGGGTTATCGGTGGAGTTATAACAATTTTTGGTGCTGTTATTTACTCAGAACTCACAGCCATGCTCCCAAAGTCTGGAGGTCCCTACGTTTTTCTGAAAGAAGCCTACGGACCCTATGTTGCCTTCATCCGCGGGTGGGCAATGTTTTTTGTTTCCGAGTCTGCGCCAATTGTGGCGGTGGCGTTGGTTTTTACTGACTATATAAATGCAATTTGGGAGATAACCAGTGGCACACCCTTTGGTCTTCCGGTATCTTTTACCCTTTCCCTTTTGATTATTTGGGGATTAACGGCAATAAATTTGTTCGGTGTAAACATGAGCGGAAAATTTCAGGTTTACTCCACCATATTAAAAGTAGTTGCTATGGGAGCAATTATTGGCATTACGCTCACATCCTTTTCCACTGGAAATGTAGAAAACTTCGTCAATCCTCTTTGGCCCGAAACATTTGGCTGGCACACCGTCTTAGCTGTTGGAGCAGCGTTAAGATATTCGTTCTTTGCCTTCAGTGGTTGGGAAGGTGCAACCTATATGGCTGAGGAAGTTAAAGAACCGCATAAAACGTTACCGTTGTCGATTTTCCTGGGAATCAGTGGCGTAATGGTGCTTTATCTCGGTGCAAATTTGGGCTATTTATTTCAATTGGATGTTGATGCAATCATTGAAAATAAATCAGTTGCATCTGCTGCTGCGAAAGTAGCCTTGGGCGCCACTGGTGGAATTCTTATTTCTGCTGCTGTGGCGATTAACGCATTTAGCAATATTAGTAGCCAAATTTTATGCAAAGGTAGAACCTGGCACGCCATGGCAAGAGATGGTTTGTTTTTTGAAAAATTCAAGGAACTACACCCCGTTTTCAAAACACCCAATAATGCCATGATTGGACAAGGTCTTTGGGTAACGGTCCTCCTTGTTTGTTCTTATCTTGCATCTGATTTACAGCCCAGTGGAGGAAGCTCTAATGCCTATGAAGTTATGATTGATTATTTTTCTGCTACCAGTACCATATTCAATCTATTGACCTTTGGCTCCATTTATATTTTACGAAAAAAATGGCCGGATAAAAACCGCCCATATAAAGCATTGTTTTATCCTTGGAGTATGATTGTTGTGCTTATCCTCTACTCGATGTTTTTAATTATAACATTGATTACAGCCTTTATCCCTTCTTTAATTGGTATGGCATTAACCGCAAGCGGAACTCTTTACTATTTTAAATATGTGAAACAAAGAGTAAAGAGCGAAAATTAAATTATTAAACCGGCTTGGAACAAAAGCCTTTATCTCAAAAATATGGAGTTCATCAACTGTGTTGATGTTGAATCGAGGAACGAGATTCAGGAGAATGAATGTAAAAACCCGAAATTAGCGGAAGTAAAACAACTTTTGACTTTATGACTCCCGCAAAACACACGGGATTTCTGCCGTGGATGCATTCTATTAAACTGGCATAAGTTAGTCGTATGAAAAAAATATTGGCCATGTTCTAATAATGAACGGTTTTAAATGCTGTTTATATCTTGTTGTTGAACCCCGATGAGGTTCGCATTTTATTATATCATGTTCTATAAATATACAATCTCCCGAAAAAATAATCGGGACTGTAAGCTTACGGGATTCATTATGGATAGCCGACTCCGTAGGTGTTGAATATCTGTTACTCAGGAAGATTCGTGCAATTTAGAGAGTAATACGTCAGACTTTAATCATTGCCGGATTAATAACTTCAGAAAATTAGGAGTTCTGAAAATATAAAAAAGGGCGACTGAACAGTCGCCCTTTTTTATATTGAAACAATTTCGATTAGAAATTGAGTGATAACTTCATGTAAACGAATTTACCGTTCATCCCAAAAGGTGAAAGGGCATTATAAACAAATGCACCATTATTTCCATCACCTGGTTGAGCACCTTTTTCCGGCATGACGTCAAAGAGATTATTTGCACCGGCAGATATAGTTGCCATCCCAAGGTCATAACCTACTTCAAGGTCCGTTATGAGTTTATTTCCTAAAACCTGAACCCATTCATGATCTGTTACAGATTCACCATCGGCATTAACGTAGGTACGCGTCCATTCTTTCCATGTACCTCCGGCATTTTCATCCAAAGTGAGCGGACTGTCATTTACGCCATCACCATCATGATCTTTCTTATAAGAATTCCGGCTTAAGGTTTCCCCAACTTTCCAAATATGATATTTAGCATACCAGTTACCTTTAGAGAGATTTGTTGTTAAATGGAGATTGTCTTTAGGCTGTGAACTTTCCATTGTACGACGCTCTTGATTGTCAAAAAGAGTAGCATCTGCGTTCAACACATCTGCTAAGCCAGAAGGTGTTCTTACCTCAGTTATTTCTGTGGTTGTCGTGTTGTAAGCAAGGGTTAGATCAAGATCTGCCATACCAGCTAAACTCATTGAATAAGCTGCTGTTAAATCTAATCCGGTTGTTTTTGTATCAACACCATTAAAGAAAAAACGACCACTTGTTGCTTCAGGTACACCACTTGTTTTAAGAAGCTCAGCGATTTTTATACCCAAATCACTATCACCGGCTTTAAAGTTACCAGTCATAACAATCCTGTCCGTAATGGTCACTGAGTATGCATCCAGTCCTAATCTGATACCACCTAGATTTGCATTTAAACCCGCACTCAAATTAAATGAGTTTTCGGGAGTGAGTTCTTTTGCGCCCAATGCTTGAGAAAATGGATTATCAACAGGGAAGTTACCCACTTCGTATGCAAGAGTCTGCCCATAAGTTGAAGATCCAGGATCATCATCTAACCTAAAGTTAGTTGCCACTTTAGATTGGAACGCCTGAGCTAAAGCAGGAGCTCTAAAACCAGAACTAACTGCACCTCTAGCAACAATACCATCAGAAACTTCATATCGAACAGTTCCTTTGAAATTTACAGTTGATCCAAAATCACTGTAATTTTCAAACCGCAATGCACCGCCTAAACGTATCGAACCGAGATCCATTTCAGCATCTGCGTAACCGGCATAACTTGTTCTGTCTGCATTTTGTGTAGCAGCTGCGTTAGAAGGTCTAAAACCACTAAAACATTGGCAACCGCCACCAGCTGTATTTGAATTAACACCATAAATCATAGTGTCTCCATAAGCAAGGCCAACTGAGTCATCAGCCGTAGGGGAGTAAGAATCCCAACCAGTAATGTTTGTCCCAGCTTGTCCATTGGCATATGAAGCTGTTTCACCCGCATAAATACGATAACTTTCTTTACGCATTTCTGCTCCAACAGCTAAATCTATATCACCCATTTGAGTTGTTAAATCTAGATTGTTGGTTGATTGAGTAAATACAAAGCCACCAATATCATATTTGCGTAATTGTTCAGGGCCAAAAGAGGCATTGGTACTTAACATGTTGAAATGGAAATCATTAGAACCATAAGTATTACTCACATCATAACTCCAGTTTCCAAACACACCTTCCATGCCAGATGACATAGAAAAGTCTGTTATTGTAGGTTGAATGTGAGGAACAAATCCTGTGGGGTTTGAACTTAACCACGTTTTGTTACCTTGGTTTGGTTTACGTGTATAACAACCGGTATCTGCATGGCGAATAGTGTAACCACCAAATGAATAGAACCGTTTATCGCCAACAGGCAATTCTGAATTATACATAGCGCCAAAATTGGTTTTGGCTTGGTCGCCCCAAATCATTCTTTGAGGGTTAATATACCAATCACTACCTGGCTGTAAGCGCTGAGTTTCAGCTTCATCATCAGACCAATAATCTGAATTGACTTCATACAAACGAGCCGCTTGAAAACCGACACGGTTTGAAGCTTCTTTCGTGCGAATTTCCCCAGCAATCATCAAGTAACCATCATCACCCAGTTTAACACTATTGTTGTATTGGATTTGAAGCTGCTTACCATCTGTGACTAAAAAATCTTCACTTCCGGTAATATGTGCTTCTGATCCTGGAACTACAGTATTAACATCAACAGATCCCGTTGGGTTCCATTCGTAGCGTTGGCCATTTCCAACCCAGTCATAAAGATTAGCACTTTCGGGAATTGCTTCAGCAATATGATTGTTTTCTCCTCTATAAACCGAGAAAGTTCCACCATCATTATCTGTTTTCAATACAATATTGATAACACCGGCAATAGCATCAGAACCGTATTGAGCGGCAGCACCATCACGTAAAACTTCTATTCGTTGAATAGCAGCTGCAGGGATGGCATTAAGGTCAACGCCTGTATCACCACGACTAGGACTACTATTTACATGAACTAATGCGGTCGTATGACGACGTTTTCCGTTTATTAGAACTAATACTTGTCCAGATGAAAGCCCACGAAGTGTCATGGGACGAACTGAATCAGATCCATCTGAAATAGATGTTTTAGGCATATTGAACGATGGAGCAAGTGCCTGAAGAATCTGACCCGTTTCGGTAAACCCAGCTTTGCGGATTTCTTGTGCAGTAAACACATCAACGGGGACAGCTAGATCTTGCGCTGAGCGTGCAAAGCGGGATCCAATAACGGAAACGGCTTCACCTGCCAATGCAGAAGCATCAAGTGAAAAATTCAAGGTTGTTGCCCCTGAACCAACATTTACTGATAATGTTTTTGAGTGATAGCCAATGAATGACGCTTTTAAATTGTAAGCACCAGATTTTACACCTTGAATTGCGTAAACACCTGTCGCATCAGCAGCAGCCCCTTGACTTGTCCCTACAACTTCAACATTTGCACCCGCTAATGGATTGCCATTACTATCAGTAATGGTTCCAGAAACAGTCTGCGCAAATAGTGGCAGGGATAATGAAATGAATAACAAAACTCCTGTGAGTTTTTTCATTCGTGTCCTCCTTGTT